>ENA-OQAZ01000160-OQAZ01000160.1-human-gut-metagenome-genome-assembly--contig:-NODE-160-length-36549-cov-4.507001_pt1 | contig 36549 bp, 36 predicted proteins | sample MGYA00242737_ERZ504531 | MGnify/ENA primary metagenome ERZ504531 (study PRJEB26092, sample SAMD00036244) | human gut metagenome | host: Homo sapiens | study: EMG produced TPA metagenomics assembly of... | reverse complement strand
TATATATTTTTTTTTGAATTCTTTGAAACCAATTTTTTAGGCTATTAGGCTTTAATAAAACTTAATTAATTTTTTTTTAAGCAAACCACTTTATTTTATTGTTCATTTTTTTTAAAAATTTACTTAAAATCAAAGAAAATACCATATTGATAATACTATTTTTCAGAACATATTGCAACACCAAATAAAACAATGTACAAACAATGATACATGTACATATAAAAAACCAATCTTTCACAATAGTACCTATGAAAACACAAATAGGAATAAAACATAAAGCACCCCCCATGGCTTTACCCATATCACTAAAATTAGTAACCCTCACCGATGTGTATTTCCGTACACAAAATTCATTCACTATTAAAATCTGTGTTTCAGCATAAACAGATGAAAATGCAGCTCCTACTGCCCCATATTTCGGAATCAGATACAGATTAAGCAGAAAGTTAGCTATCGCCCCTCCTAAAACACTATATAAAAACTGTCGGTCCTTCCCTATACTGATAAGTACTTGTATACCATTCAAATTATTTAAGCCAATAGAAAGTAAGAGAACAGAAGCTATCTGCATCGGTAATATGGCACCATAGAATTGATTTCCAAAGAAAAGTGGAACAAAACTTGGCGAAACCATTATTATCCCAATCGTCAAAGGAAATGCCAAAAATGAAACAATTCCCAATGATTTGTTCATCAGTTCATTTACTTTATCCGTATCACCTTTATGAATATAGGTTGAAACACGAGGAACAGCCACAACTGATAATGAAGTAGCTACAGGTAATAACGCTTTGATGACATGCATAGCCGAGTTATAATAACCTACTTCTTGATAGGATGACTGAAAACCAAGCATCAAAGTATCTAGCATAGCATATATACTAATAGCCACTGAAGATGCGAACAATAGTAGAACGGCTCTAATATGTTGTGCACATCCCTTAAACTGTATATAGGGGTGAATACCCATTTTGTACAACTTTATATAGTTCCACATTTCATTAGCTATCATGCAAAAACACCAAGAAAAATATAATTCAAAATATCATCTTTCGTCCTTACAAACACAAAAAGTAATAATACACTGATTATCTTAATTAACAAAGAACGAAATGTAATGTATCCAAACTCCTCTCTACCGCTAAAGAACCATTCAACTTTGAAAGGAGTAATATACAAAGCTATGCCAGCAAATAGAAACAACGTTGCATTTTCATTCAATTGGTCTATCAAGTAAACTGACAAAAGATAAAAAAAACTAACAAACAAAGTTGAAAACAATTCTATTGAGATCATCTGAGATACAAACTCCTCCGATGCCTTCAAATCATTCTGTTTCTTTGCTATTTCCCGAATTCCATACAAAGGAATACCCAAAACAGCAAATAAAGCGAAATAAGATGAATAGGTATTCACAAAATTTGCAATACCTACACCCTCAGGATCTAGAACCCTTGCAATATAAGGTGCCGTAACTAATGGAAACAATACCTTGGATACCTGTAGTAAGAGATTATAAAAGAAGTTCCTCTTAATAGTCTGAGCCATATTCTATTAATATTCATTTAAACATTCCAATTTCCCAATGCAAAAACTACACAAATTTAGTGAAAGAGTATCTTTAAACCACTACTATCACTCCACCTTCTCAAACGGAAAAGCCTGAAGATAACTAATAGCCACCGTCATATTACCAAAAGCAAACACCAGCTTGGTATTCCGATGCAGACGCATGATACACCCCTCCTTCCCTTGAAAAACACCACCCGTAATACGTATCTTCTGCTTTTTCTGAATATACTCCTCAAGAGGCTTATCCATCAGTTCAATGTTATAAGGCATGGATTCATACAGATAAATAAATTCTTCCATCTGTCTATGGGGAATAACAGCCACGCTATAGGAATTGCGGTCTTTTGCAAGATACTGCCGGGGGAACAGATGGGCAAGGATGAGATTCAATTCATCCAACGGGGCACATACAAACAGATAACCATCACCCGTGATTTCCTTTTCATCCGTCAAAGCGTTCAACTTCTGTACAGAGCCTGTCGCGAACGCCTCCTTTACAGCAAAGGCAGACTCCCGACGGGCCGCATATTCTTCCTTGCTATAAGGACACCGTTCAAAACGTCTTTTATGATCAGCAGAGGTATATGAAAACACTTTGAAGCAGAAATATCTTTCTTCCTTTATGCCAGACCGGGTATTAATCATCACAGCCCTCCTGCCGGTAAAGATTTCGATATAGCGTTTCAACTCTCTGTTGCGCAGGAACATATAATACCACTTGTGATCAGGATATTCTTTCTCTTCCCCCGTCTGTGACGTGGTTATCAGATCTGACCCCTGGTCTGGGCAGGAAGCGATTGAACTGCATGGCAGTAACCTAGGCGCTTTACCCGTTATGTTTTGATTCTGCGGAAAGGAGTATTCAGTACCCAAATCCGCATCATGACAGATTTGCATCAAAACATAAATTATTTATCATTTGTACTTCTAAAATGAAAGCTTGTTGAAGCTTCATTTTTGGGGTTCTCTTAGTAAGAGATCCCCATTTCTATTTAATTTATTGATAATGTGAAATATACACATCGTAATTCATAACCTTTTACGAACAATTCTCATACATTTCTTGTTAAAAGCATTTTAAAACAACAAAAGATTTCCATTTCTTGGGAATTATAGCTACTTTTGCAACCAAATGGGGATCTCTTACTAAGAGAACCCCATTTTTTATAAAACGAACCATGCTATCAAACAGCTGATTTTCAGTCTATCACACTTGTTCATGATAAAAAATAAATTATCCCAAATTAGATATCACACGAAGTCACACAGTATTTCCTAATGGCACGATCCTTTAGATCAGTATTCTGTATATTTCTATATCTCCCCATACAAAAGTCATTCAATATTTTGTATCTATCACCAACAAGGCATATTTTGATTACTTTGCCGAATATTGAATATTCTCCCAGCTCTTATGTTAGGATTCTAGAAATATTTCTCCGAAAATGATCTGATTTTATCCAAGCCAATAGAACATTCAGGCTGTCATCCTACAGCCTGAATGAATACTTCCCCTACAACCCCCTTAAAATAATCTGATTGGCTCGGTCTATCTGTGAAGTGGAGATGGATGCCAGATAAATATGAGTGGTCTTTTCATTATCGTGCCCCAGCCCTTCGCGGATGATGTCTGTAGACACCTTCCTGTCCTGCGCTATGCTGGCCCAGCTATGGCGCGCCACATAGAAAGTCAACGGCGCCTTTAATTCCAGCCGCAAGCCTATTTTATTCAAACCCCGTCCTATTTGCTTGGCCCTCAGTTTATATTGCTTGCGGTCATTTATGTCACAATACCGCAAGATAGGCAGCAGGTACTCGGAAGTGTCATCCTTGTATTTATCCACAATCTCCTGCATCAGCTCCTCCCACAGAATAGTCAGCCGTTGCCCGGTCTTTTTCCGGCTGTATGTCAGAATTCCATTCTGGAGGTTGCTCTTCTTCAAGTGTGCCATATCAATAAACGACATGCCCCGGGTATAGAAACTGAAAAGGAAAATATCCCGTGCCAGCTCCAACTGGGGTTCGAATGACAAATCAAGCTCCTTGATCATTTTGATGATTTTAAAGGGAACGGCCCGTTTTACGGTCTTGTCTATGCCGGTATAGACATGTTTGAAAGGTTTCTTGTCGGTGGTATAGCCTTGCTCTACAGCCAGATTATACACACTCCGCCAGATTCTCATATAATAGGAAGTACTGTTCTTTACCAAGCCTTTCTCTTTCAGATAGGCTTCATACATCTCCATCAGCTCCGAATCAAAGGCTTCAAAACTCAGATCTTCATTCTTTCTGAATTGGATAAAGCTGTTCATTGTCGAGGTATAACCTTCTGCCGTCCGTCCCCTTTTCTGCCGCTCCAGTTTATTGATACATCGTTGCATGAAGTTGAACACACTCTCTACAGAAGGGATTTTCCGGAAAGAAGCCACGATATCATCAATGGTGTATTCCACACCGGTCCGCTCCAGATCATTGATAATACCTTGTAACCGCGTCATCTCCCAATTCGTCTGGTCACGTATCAGCAGAAGACGCGCTTTACATTCAGACTGTGTTGAAATAAGCAGACTGCCGGTAGAGTCGTCCCACTCGGAAGGCATGATCCGATAAGAAGTCTTGATGAGCCGTGTCAGTCTGTAATGAATAATTTGATAACTTAATACGCCCTTTTTTCCTTTTACGCTCGATGGGCGGAATTTCAATTTAATGGATGCCATATTTCTTTTCTATATTATGGTTTTGTTATTCAAAACGAATATAGCAATATGGCATCAGGTACACTGTTGCACCTCCGGTTATTCTATCCTTCTATCTCGCTCAGTTCCAACCAGCGCATGGTCTTTTCATCAATCAAATCATTCAGTTCCGGCAATCGTTTGGATTTCTCCGTCAGTTCCTCCACTCCCAGCGTACCGCTGCAAAGGGCGGCTTCTATATCGGCCTTCTCCTGCTCCAGCCCGGCTATTTCTTGTTCCAGCTGCTCGAACTCTTTCTTTTCCTTGAAAGACATTTTCCGCTTGTCATTCAGGCGCACGCGGGCGGTCTTTTCCTCTTTTGGCTTTTCCGCCTCTTTGTCGCGCTGCTCTTTCGCCTCGCGCCAGTCACGATAATCGGAGTAGTTACCCGGAAAATCACGAATGTCTCCCTGTCCCTTGAATACCAGCAAGTGATCTACCACCTTGTCCATGAAATAGCGGTCGTGGCTTACTACGATTACACAGCCCTTGAAGTTCTGCAAATATTCTTCCAATACCTGAAGGGTGATGATATCGAGATCGTTGGTAGGCTCATCCAGCACCAGGAAGTTGGGATTACGCATCAGCACCGTACACAGGTACAGGCGGCGGCGTTCTCCCCCACTCAGTTTATATACATAGCTATGCTGTGTTTCAGGGGTAAACAGAAAATGTTGCAGGAACTGGGATGCAGTCAGCTTCTTGCCATTTCCCAATTCGATGACTTCGGCAATATCCTGCACCACGTCGATGACCTTCATTTGCTCATCAAACTTCAGGCCGTCCTGAGAATAGTATCCGAAACGGACTGTCTCACCGATATCCAGTGTTCCACTGTCCGGCTTCTGTTCGCCCATCAGTATTTTAATGAACGTGGACTTTCCCGTACCATTGTTTCCCACGATGCCCATCTTCTCATAACGGGCAAAGATATACGAGAAATCTTCCAGAATCTTCAAATCACCGAAACGCTTGTACAGATGATCCGCCTCAAAAATCTTGGAGCCGATGTAAGAGGCTTTCATATCCAGTTTCACATTGCCGTCGTTGAAACGCTGCTTCGCCACTTTCTCCAGTTCGTAGAAAGCTTCTTCCCGATAACGCGCTTTATGTCCGCGTGCCTGGGGCATACGGCGCATCCACTCCAGCTCTGTGCGGTACAAGTTATTGGCACGGGCTATTTCGGCATTGGTCGCCTCGATACGCTCCTGCCTCTTTTCCAAGTAATAGCTGTAGTTCCCTTTATATGAATAGACCTGCTGATTGTCTATCTCGATAATTTCAGAGCAGACGCGGTCCAGGAAATAACGGTCGTGCGTCACCATAAGCAGACTGATGTTTCCCCGGCCGAGATACCCCTCCAGCCACTCCGTCATATCCAGATCAAGATGGTTGGTAGGCTCATCCAAAATCAGGAAATCGGGCTCGGTTATCAGCACATTCGCCAAAGCCACCCGTTTCAACTGACCTCCGGAAAGATGTTTGATCTGCTGGCTGAAGTCCCGGATTTTAATTGAGAAAGGATTTGTTTCGCCTTCCGTTCATAATCCATGCCTTTTCGTGCTCCATCCGTGCCAACAGCTCTTCCAGTCCCGGATTGCCTTCGGTTTCCATGCAGCTTTCATATTCTTTGATGAGTTCCACCGTGCTGTTTCCGTGATAGAAACAGGCTTCGAGCACGGTCAGGTCTTCGGGATAATGTGGGTCTTGCTCCAAATAGCCCACCCGCAGATCACGACGAAAGACGATGCTTCCTTCATCATATCCCTCCTTACCGGCTATTATATTAAGTAAGGTAGTCTTGCCTGTACCGTTCTTTGCTATCAGACCGATGCGTTGTCCTTCGGCCACTCCAAATGAAATCTTTCGGAACAATACCAAGTCACCGAATGACTTGGTAAGCCCGTCTACTTGCATATATGGGGTCATTATTTGTCTATTTATTTAAATCATCCAACACTGCCTCCGCCTCTCGCTTAATTTTCCTGAATTCGGATTTCAAGTCGCAGGGGAGTCCCTTTTTAGCTTTTCCCCACACCAGTGCGGCAGGTCCAGCACCATATCCGAACACATAAACTGCAAGGCGGGATATTCTTTCTGTCCCTCAATGACAGTCACCCATTCCATACCTTCCATCTCATTCACCAAAATGGCTCCGAAAGCAATACCGAAATTCTCCCACGCCATACGCTGCTGAGTCTGGAAACGTCCGCTGTCCATTACTTGCTGTATACTGTCAATATCACTCTCCGACGCAGTGAAATCCTTGGTGAGTTGCTTTTTAATCGTGGTAGAAGCCCACTCAAAGGCGGTGTTCACCTCCCCGATTTCCAAGACACGGATCGGAATGATCTCACGCGGGTGACTTACACCTTCTTTGCGGACCTGCAAAGACCGGATGATTTCTTCCGCCGGATGCTTGTCTCCTCCTTTGGACACGGTAAAAGAACATTCGAAAGAAAGATCCCCCTCTCCTGTCACCCAGATATGAGTGGTGTACCAGGCGCCTTCTTCCTGAAAAGTTTCCGCGCTGTAAGCACAATCCCACTTGCCCACTTTCACCAGGGCGGAAGAGGTATTTTCTTTCAATTCGTATGCGATGCACTGCGGACCATAGTCAGCCGCTTCATCCTTATAGGCCGATATGCGGAAATTACCTGTCCACCGGTCAGGATTATAGAATAAAAAACTCTCTTCTGTATCTTCAAACTCGTGCCAGCCCATCGGGTATTCCAATGAGAACCAGCCACCGGGAGAAATGTATTTCATAGTCTCTATCTTTTTAATTCATTACTAACGGAAACGATCGTTTTACTTTACCGGCAATATCTCAATCCAGTAATCATCAGGATCATTGATGAAATACAAGCCCATAGCGGTGTTCTCGAAGCAAACGCATCCCATTTCCTTATGGAATTTACGGACTTCGTCATAATCACCTTCCACACGCAGACACAGATGGCTTTCGTTCTCACCCAACTCGTATGGTTGGGTATGGTCACGCAACCAGGTCAGTTCCAACAAGAAATTGCTGTGGTCATCGGCCATATACACCAGCACGAAGGAACCGTCCGAAGCTTCCTTACGATGAGACTCATGCAAACCTAACGCTGTTTCATAAAACTTGATACTCTTGTCCAGATCAGTTACATTGATATTGAAATGATCAAATCTTCCTTTTACTTTCATATTGTGTTATTCTTTTGTTATTCAATCTCTATTTTTTGTCCGCGATGTGTCAATGACACAAAACGCACTCCATGCGCTTCGGCAAAGTCGCGGAAAGCATTTGCCTTGGCATACTCCGGTGTGAAATGCATGGGTACAAAGATATGAGTTTTTATCTTTGTTACAAACTGTCCGGCACCCCGCATGTATTCTTTTCCCAAACGGGGGTCAACGGGAAACATCGCCACATCCACTTCGGGCGTATAGGCGTAAAGATCATCCAGCTCATGCAGGAAATTCTTCTCGGCTCCCTTCCACTCCGCCTCGGTACTCTCGTCCATCCAATGCCAGTTATTCAAATCACCGGCATGAAAAATCTTTTTTCCACCTGTCTGAAGCAAAAACGATACTCCCACATCCGTGGAACCGAAAGCACGCACGCTCAATGTTTCATCCTTATATTCCTCTCCTTTTTTCAGCCAGACGGCATCTTCTTTCTGCGCCCTGCGATGACGCAAAATGTCTTTCGAGAAAATATAGATGATATCCGGCCGCTGTTCACGCCATTGCAATACCTCTTTATTAAAATGATCCGGATGAAAATGACTGGCCAGCACATACAGTTTTCCGGGTCTCCGCAATAATTCGCTGTGTACAGTTCCTTCCGGCATTCCCGCCTCTTGATTGCTGAAAGTCCCATCCATCAACCGGTTCAAATCCGCCTGCGCCTGTCCATCCTCCGAATCACGGTAATAATCCATGATTACAGTAAAGCCATCGCCTGACAAGGCGAATCCGCTATGATATATATAAGTAAGTTCCATATCCATACAACAAATTTATTTACCGATAGGTTGCACCTGCGCACGGGTCTTTTTATCAATCTCCAGAAACATATAATTCACTTTACCCGAATGTATCAGGGAGTCATTCTCCCGATATTTCCTCGTAGCATATTCCTTTGATTTCTCGTAGGTCAGTTTCGACATCTGGTTCTGGGATTTGCCCACCATGGTAGAATCCAGCTTCTCATCCGGAAAGAAATCATCCAGATTCACATCCCCTATCATCGTGGTTTCCAGAAAATTCATATTCTTATGTGATTTGTCTGTGTAATAACCCACAAACATATGTCCCGGAATACGCACCAGGATAGGATTGATATTGATGGCTTTCATCAGTGAGGCCAGCAACACGCTGCCATCCACACAGTTTATCTGCGAGGATTCCAGCGCATCGTCCAAGGTACGGACGCGCTGTGTATAAACCACATTGGACGAAAGACTGGTATTGGTGGTGGAGCTGTACTTAAAGTTCCGCTTTTGCAACACATTCCACAATGCATAGACCTGTTTGTCCACATTCTCCGACTGGTGTGCATTACCTTGATACCCAAGAAAACGATTGACGATACGTGTATCCAAGGCTTCACGCAATAATTTGTCAATCTGAGGATGCTCCTCGTTGACGTAGGCCGCAAAAAACTCTCCCGTATCGTGAAACTTCATTTTATCGTCCACATATCCTAAAGGGCACTCATTGATACTGCGCATCGAGATGGTTTTCAAACGCTGTGGAAGTTCTTTCTTATTCAATTCCGCCTTGACGGAGATGCTAACGGGCACTGCCTGATTATTATCACGCAAAGCCTGATAGTTCCATATAATATCCGGGAAAACCAGATATTCTTTCCCCGCCTTGGGTAAAATAAACTCAGATACAGACTGAGAGAAAAAAGGAGTCTCGGCCACTTCTATACGCAATTTGCTATTGGCATAACTGTTCTTCAGCCGGATGGCGATACACGACTTGGGATTTCCGATATAATCGGAATCGGCAGGTACGATTAAACTGGCATCTGTGGTTGCGGTAGAAAGAATGGTTGCAGGGAAAATATTACCACCCAGCTGGTCGGTAATCTCGAACCCGGATTTAAAAGGCTCATACCGATAAATAAAGACTGAAAATGCCATTACCAGTATAGCAGATAATATTAATGTGGACCATTGCCACTTGTTCAGTTGTTTCATATTCCACTTTTCTACGCTATCTGTTAATCAGTTGTTTTTATGATTCCCCATCCACCATCATTCACTACAGACTACACTGATTGACACAGGTTCCATATCAAGCAATTGCTTTTCAATAGAAATAATCTGCATCAATCCGTGCAATCGGTGGCGAAAAGCTCGTTATCTCACTGCGATACTCTCTATCTCCACAAGCGCTCCTTTCGGCAAAGCCTTAACAGCTACAGCAGAACGGGCAGGGAAATCTCCTTCGAAATACTTGGCATAAACAGCGTTCATTTCAGCAAACAAAGACATATCTGCCAAAAATACGGTTGTTTTTACGATATTAGCGGTAGTCAGACCGGCTTCTGCCAATACATTCTTGATATTCTCAAAAACCTGGGTAGTCTGTTCAGTCACTCCTCCCGGAACAAATTCACCGGTAGCAGGATCAACGGGAATCTGACCTGACAGAAATACCATACCATTCACTTCAACAGCTTGACTGTAAGGACCTATAGCAGCAGGAGCCTTTTCTGTAAAAATCACTTTTTTCATCTTTTCTCTATTTATAATTAAGTAAAAATCAAATTTGACGGGCTAAATTAGTATTTTTTTCGCTATTTCATGCAGACTCTGCTGAACAATCTGACCTATTTTTACGTTCATTTAACATCAGGGTTTTCACAGACAGAAAGGATGTTTCCCCACGTCGTTTTTTTTTATTAATTTCATTAAATTCGGCAAAAAAATCTTCTGTAATATGCATGAGATTAAAAAAAAAATATCTACTTTTGTCCTCGGTAAATACGTCAGTTCCCTATCCGGGAAAGTCTGTTTACTTCCTGATAACAATCAAAACAACATCAATCCCATAATCGTAATTATGAGTGCATTTCCCCCTTCTAACACATTTTTGTGTAGATTGCGCTCCTTAATTATACCATTAAAAGATTATAAAGAAATATATTACTAATAACTATACTCTATGTATAACATTATTCAATTAAACGACAAAGACTTGTCGGAATTACAATCGATTGCCAAAGAGTTGGGTATCAAGAAAACAGACTCTCTAAAAAAAGAAGATCTGGTTTATAAAATTCTGGACGAGCAAGCCATAGTCGGAGCAACCCAAAAAGTAGCGGCAGAAAAAGCCAATGAAAGTCAACCCCGTAAAAGATCACGTATCAACGTTAAAAAAGACGGTGACAAGGTCTATACTGCAACCAAGGACAAGGCACAGAAACTGGAAGCCAATACCCCGCAGCCTGCCGCCGCAGCTGCCGAAACAGTAAAAGAGACTGCTCCTGTAGCGGTAACACCACAAACAGAAGCCGTGGCCGAAACAAGCGCGGAAGAAAAAACACCTAAAAAAGAGGACGCAAACCGGGTAGTAAGAAAGTAACAGCCAAGACAGAAGAACAACCTGCAACGAAAACGAAAGAAACTGCAAAAGAGGAAGTGAAAGCTGAAGCACCGGCGAAACCGACACCCAAAAAAGCAAAAAAAGAAGAAACACCGGCTATTCCCGAAGAAAAAGAAGTGATTCTTCCCGAACTGGAATTCGGCAGTGAAACCGATGATTTTATTCCCATCGAGGATCTTCCTTCAGAAAAAATAGAACTTCCTACTGAGTTGTTCGGCAAATTTGAGGCTACCAAAGTAGAAACACCGGCTCCGGTACAGACACCTGCCCCCAAATTCCAACCACGCCAGCAGCGCGATCAAAATCAGAAGTACAACAATCCGCGCAACAATAATTACAACAATCCTCGTCAGGCAAACAATAATAACAATACGACGGCTGAGGGAGAAGCGTCTGCCAGCATTCCTCAACAACCGGAACGCAAACAGGTGGAAAAGCCTTACGAATTTGAAGGTATCCTGACCGGTACCGGGGTATTGGAAATCATGCCCGACGGATACGGTTTCCTCCGTTCATCCGATTACAACTATCTTTCCTCACCCGATGATATTTACGTTTCACAATCGCAAATAAAACTGTTCGGTTTGAAGACCGGTGATGTAGTGGAAGGCTCTATCCGTCCGCCCAAAGAAGGAGAAAAATATTTCCCGTTGGTAAAGGTGGAAAAGATAAACGGTCTGGATCCCGGATTGGTACGTGACCGCGTTCCGTTTGATCACCTGACCCCGCTGTTCCCCGATGAAAAGTTCAAACTTTGCAAAGGGGGATATAGTGATAACCTTTCAGCCGTGTGGTAGATATGTTCTCACCTATCGGTAAAGGACAGCGTGCTTTGATTGTGGCGCAGCCCAAAACCGGTAAGACGATCCTGATGAAAGACATCGCTAACGCAATCGCAGCCAACCATCCGGAAACGTACATGATCATGCTGCTTATTGACGAACGTCCCGAAGAAGTGACAGATATGGCGCGCAGCGTAAATGCCGAAGTGATCGCTTCTACATTTGACGAACCGGCAGAACGTCACGTAAAGATTGCAGGTATCGTACTGGAAAAAGCGAAACGCATGGTAGAATGCGGTCACGATGTGGTAATCTTCCTCGACTCTATCACCCGACTGGCACGTGCATACAATACGGTTTCTCCTGCTTCCGGCAAGGTATTGTCCGGTGGTGTGGATGCAAATGCCCTGCATAAGCCCAAACGTTTCTTCGGTGCTGCCCGTAACATTGAAAACGGTGGCTCGCTGACCATTATCGCAACCGCACTGATTGACACCGGTTCCAAGATGGATGAAGTAATCTTCGAAGAATTCAAAGGTACAGGTAACATGGAACTCCAGCTGGACCGCAACTTGAGCAACAAACGTATCTTCCCGGCAGTAAACATCGTGGCATCAAGCACCCGCCGCGACGACTTGCTGCTCGACAAGACTACTTTGGACCGTATGTGGATTCTTCGCAAGTATCTGGCAGATATGAATCCTATCGAAGCCATGGATTTCGTAAAGAGTCGTTTGGAAAATACCAAAGACAACGAAGAATTCCTGATGAGCATGAACTCATAAAAAATAAATCTCTTTTATTAAATGATGCAGGCTGTACCTTTTCATTAAGGTATGGCCTGTTTTTTATTATACTTCAATTAATATATCAATGCATCAATTTGCTAATATGCCCATGACCACGCAGAGTAGAATGCAGCAAATTGACACATTGGCAAATTATCCAATGGGTACAAAACCAGATTCCTTCCGTCTGATTAAAAAGACCTTTAAATCCGGAGAACCCATGAAAACAAAAATAATCTGCTTTATCGCATTTGTCAGTTATACCTTTTATTTAACCGCAGGAGATATTTATGTTTCTCCCTACGGTAACGACAATGCTGCCGGTACACGCCAATCTCCCCTCCAGACTCTGGAACAAGCCATCAAGCAAGCGCGCGAATGGAGAAGATTGCAATCACCCGAAACAACCGGAGGCATAAATATCCTATTGGAGGAAGGAATATACCCACAATATAAAAGCCTGTTCATCCGTCCCGAAGATAGCGGGACAACAGACTCTCCCACCCGTATCACCGCTGTTCCCAATGCCCGTGTAGTCTTAAGTGGCGGAGTTCCTGTGACAAGTTGGGAACAAGGATGCAAAGATACCAGAATACCAGAAACACTTAGAAATAAAATATGGGTAGCGGAAGTGCCCCGTATGGGAAACAGGATATTGGAAACCCGGCAAATGTGGGTCAACGGAACAAAAGCACAGCGGGCCGCACAGTTTCCCGACGGAGTAATGGAACGCATGATTGATTTTAACCCTGAGGAAGAAACGATCACCATTCCCACTCCACAAACAGCAGGGTTGAATGCCGCTTCACAAGTAGAGATGATCGTTCACCAACGTTGGGCCATCGCCATACTGAGAGTGAAGGAAATGATTACTGAAGGGGCAAATACAATCGTCCGTTTTCATGATCCCGAAAGCCGGTTGGAGTTTGCCCATCCCTGGCCTCAACCTGTCATTGACGGAGAAAAAGGAAACTCCTCCTTTTGTCTGGTCAATGCTCTGGAACTATTGGACCAGCCCGGAGAATGGTATCAGGATTACCCTTCCGGACGCATCTATTATTACCCGCGTCCTCACGAAGACATGACGAAGGCGCAAGTCATTATTCCGGCTTTAGAGACTTTACTGACTATAAGCGGAACATTAGAACGCCCGGTAAGGAATATATATTTTCAAAATATATCTTTCGAACATACTTCATGGATGCGCCCCTCTTATCAAGGACACGTTACATTGCAAGGAGGCTTCCATCTGCTGGATGCTTACAGACTACCCATACCGGGGCTACCCGAAAAAGCGGAACTGGAAAACCAGGCATGGATAGGCAGACCCGAAGCTGCAATACAGATAAAATGCGGCAATAACATAAACTTCAACCACTGCACATTCCAGCATTTAGCAGCCACCGGAGTAGATTATGAACGCGCCGTATCGACTTCCATTGTCGAGAATTGCCATTTCACCGATATTGGTGGCACAGCCTTACTGGTGGGCACCTTTCCCGATGAAGGATTTGAAACCCATGTGCCTTATACACCTTTTCATGAACAGGAATTATGTACGGGAATCACCATACGGAACAACCTGATTGAGGAAGTGACCAATGAAGATTGGGGAGGTGTAGGCATCGGAGCCGGATATGTAAAGAATATCCATATCGTACATAATGAAGTCTGCCACGTCAATTACTCAGGTATCTGTGTGGGCTGGGGATGGACCCTGCAGGAAAGCGGAATGAGCGGCAATCGGATTGAAGCCAATTACGTCCACCACTTTGCCCGGAGGCTGTATGATGCAGGAGGACTTTATACCCTCTCCAACCAACCCGGCTCCGTGATGCGCAATAACCGGATTGAACATTTAATTGACGCGCCCTACGCTACCAACGACCGTGCGTTTTACATCTACTTTGATGAAGCGACGGATGGCTATACCGTAGAAAACAACTGGTGTCCGTCCGAACGTTTCGACTCCAACCGTCCGGGACCTCATAATGTGTGGAAGAAGAATGGTCCGCAAGTAGATGAAAGTATAAGACAAAAGGCAGGCAGGGTCGCTGTAGGTGGGGTGTCACAACAAAGAATCATTATAAAAACAAAATAACAAAAAGAGAATGAAACCAACCAATTACCACTTATTCGATTTTCTGGACTTTGATCCCGATCTGTCAAGAGACGAATCATTATGGAAAGCATACAAGCCCACCTCTGTCTATGAAAAAGACGGGGATATCTGTATAAACGTCCCCTTTCAAAAGCAAGTGCTCTCTAACGATATGGCGCCCGATACGACATCGCCCCGTGAAGAATATACGCTGGTCATCCGTCAGTACACCTCAGGTATCACCCGGCTCTTTATCGGATTCGGTGAAGAAAGCATGACGGATCAGTCGGAAATGCTCCAATTCAGTGACCGGGTAAAGAAACTCCCTTTGCAAGTGACACAAACAGAAGGGGAATGGTTGATCACTACCCAAGACGGAATCCAACGGGCACTTATCCATGTAAAGCCCCCGGTACTGGACCGTTGGAGCGAACTGCTGCCCGATCCTCAAGAGACCTTGGATCTTCGCCTTTACCCCGACGGCAAACGTGAAATCCGACTGGCTGCCTACGACCACTTCTCCCCTCCCCGTTACGATGCACTGCCACTGGCTTTCTGCAAACGAAACGGAGTGAAGGAACGTGCCACCCTTTCCTTTGAATCAAAACCCGATGAATGTTTTGCCGGAACAGGGGAACGCTTTGCCAAAATGGACTTAAGCGGACAAACGTTCTTCTTAAAGAACCAGGACGGACAAGCGTGAACAACCGCCGTACCTATAAGAATATTCCTTTCTACCTCTCCAGCCGGATGTATGGAACATTCTATCACACCTGTGCCCACAGCAAGCTATCACTGGCCGGACAGTCCACCCGCTCGGTACAGTTCCTGAGCGACCAGGCCATGCTGGATGTCTTCGTCATAGCAGGCGACACGATGGAAGAAATCCTCCGGGGTTATCGGGATCTGACCGGATATCCTTCCATGCCTCCCCTCTGGAGTTTCGGCATCTGGATGAGCCGCATGACCTACTTCAGCGCTGATGAAGTAAATGAGATATGCGACCGGATGCGTGCCGAACATTACCCCTGCGATGTCATCCATCTGGATACCGGCTGGTTCAAGACCGACTGGCTGTGCGAATGGAAATTCAACGAAGAACGCTTTCCCGATCCCAAAGGGTTCATCCAAGGACTGAAGAAAAAAGGATATCGCGTGTCCTTATGGCAACTCCCCTACGTGGCGGAGAACGCCGAACAGATAGACGAAGCACGCAAAAACGATTATATAGCTCCGCTGACAAAGAAACAAGATTCGGAAGGTTCCAATTTCTCCGCTTTGGACTATGCCGGAACCATTGACTTCACTTATCCCAAAGCAACCGAATGGTATAAAGGACTGCTGAAGAATCTGCTGGATATGGGCGTGACCTGCATCAAAACCGATTTTGGAGAAAACATCCACATGGATGCCCTCTATAAAGGCATGAAACCTGAATTGCTGAACAACCTGTATGCATTGCTTTATCAGAAAGCCGCTTATGAAATCACAAAAGACGTAACCGGTGACGGCATCGTATGGGCACGCTCGGCATGGGCGGGATGCCAACGCTATCCCCTGCATTGGGGAGGTGACTCATGCAGTTCATGGGATGGGATGGCAGGCTCACTGAAAGGCGGCTTGCATTTCGGGCTTTCCGGCTTCGCCTTCTGGAGTCATGATGTCCCCGGATTCCACACATTACCCAACTTCATGAACTCTATAGTGGACGATGATGTATATATGCGCTGGACACAATTCGGTGTATTCTCCTCCCACATCCGTTATCACGGAACAAACAAACGCGAGCCGTGGCATTATCCCGCTATCGCACCCATGATAAAAAAGTGGTGGAAGTTGCGCTATACGCTTATACCTTATATCGTAGAACAAAGCCGTAAGGCCATCGCAAGCGGAGCACCTCTCTTGCAAGCTCTGATTTTTCATCACCCCGAAGACAAATTGTGCTGGCACATCGACGATGAATACTATTTTGGTAACGACTTCCTAGTAGCCCCGGTCATGAACAGCGAGAACCGCCGGGATGTCTATCTGCCCGAAGGAAAATGGGTGAATTTCTTCACAGGCGAACGCTTGGAAGGGGGACGCTGGCTGAAGAATCTGGATATCCCCTTGGACGAAATGCCCGTATATGTACGTCAAGGAGCGACCATCCCCGTTTATCCGGATGAAGTGGAATGCACGGACGATATGGATTTAAGCAAAAGCATCGGTCTACACATAGACCCTCATTTTAAAGGAATATTTAAAAACTGACGAATATGGAAACTTGGAAAACGAATTTAGACGAAACAAAGAAACGATATATAGATTGGTGGAACCATAAAGGAATCATACTGAACATGTGGGAACACTTTCAGGAAGGTGTGAAACCTCATGCGGATATCCCTGCACCCTCCCCGGCAAAAGACCTGAATCAGAAATGGTTCGATCCGCAATGGCGTGCAGAATACCTGGACTGGTACGTGGCACACAGCAGTCTGAAAGCAGATATCCTGCCGGTAGCCAATACCCAGTTAGGTCCCGGTTCATTGGCAGCCATCTTGGGCGGCGTGTTCGAAGGAGGGGAAGATACTATTTGGATTCATCCCGATCCCGATTTCAACGATGAGATTGTTTTCAATCCCGAACACCCCAACTGGATATTGCATAAAGAATTGCTGAAGGCATGCAAGGCGAAAGCAAACGGTCACTATTACGTAGGAATGCCCGACTTGATGGAAGGACTGGACGTACTGGCCGCCTTGAAAGGTACAGACAAAGTATTGCTGGATACCGTGATGCAGCCCGAAGTGCTGGAACAGCAAATGCAACAAATCAATGATATCTATTTCAAAGTCTTTGATGAACTTTACGACATCATCCGTGAAGGAGACGAAATGGCCTTCTGCTATTTCTCTTCATGGGCACCGGGAAAGATGAGCAAGCTGCAAAGCGATATCTCCACCATGATCAGTGAGGATGATTATCGTCGCTTCGTGCAACCGTTCATCCGCGAACAATGTCAAAAGATAGACTACACCCTGTATCATCTGGACGGTGTGGGCGCCATGCACCATCTGCCTGCCCTTCTTGAAATTGAGGAACTGAATGCCATTCAATGGACTCCGGGCGTAGGTGAGCCACAAGGAGGATCACCCAAATGGTACGACCTTTACAAGAAGATCCTTGCCGGAGGCAAAAGTATCATGGCTTGTTGGGTAACCTTGGACGAACTGAAACCCTTGCTGGACAATATCGGTGCGGACGGTGTGCATCTGGAAATGGATTTCCATAACGAGAGAGAAGTGGAACAAGCGATGCGCATTGTCGAAGAATACTCCTCTTCTTCCTCTGACGTATCCAAAGAAGACCTTTCGAAAGAAGAAGCCGCTGCAACAAAACAAGAAACAATCGTCGTCAAAGACTCTGCGGCAGCCGGGAATGAAGCCTTGAAACCTTTGTTCAATGCCATTGTGGACGGAAAGCTGGAACCGGCCGTAGAAGTAACCAAGAAAGCCATCGCCGAAGGAGTACAGCCCCAGGAAATTATCAACAACTACATGATAAAGGCTATGGGCGAAGTGGGACAACGCTTCCAGGACGGAAAAGCGTTCGTGCCCCAACTGCTGATGGCAGGACGCGCCATGAAGGGAGCTTTGGAACTTCTGAAGCTTTACTGCAAGGGAGTGCCTCGACCACCATAGGCAAGGTGGTCATTGGAACCGTGAAAGGCGACTTGCATGATATCGGCAAGAACCTGGTGGCTTCCATGCTGGAAGGTTGCGGCTTTGAGGTAATCAACATAGGCATAGATGTATCTTGCGACAAATTTGTGGAAGAAGTCAAGAAAAACAAGGCAGACATCCTGTGCATGAGCGCCTTGCTGACAACAACCATGACTTATATGCAGGAGGTGATCAACGCTTTGGAAGCAGCCGGTATCCGTCATCAGGTAAAAGTGATGATAGGCGGCGCTCCGGTAAGCCAGGGATTTGCCGATGAAATAGGTGCAGACGGGTATAGCGACAATGCCAATACGGCCGTAGCGGTAGCCAAGGAACTGATGGGGCTTCATAAATAAACGGAATATTCATCTTAATCTGATACATGAATTATGCACGCTAATTATTTAGATACGTTAGATTGGGGCATTCTTATTGCCTACTTTCTGATTCTTATAGGCATCGGTATATGGGCCAGTCTGAAACGCAAAAAAGGCAGCAGCCTTTTTCTCGCCGAGCGTTCCCTGAAGTGGCATCACATCGGTTTCTCCATGTGGGGAACCAATGTGGGCCCCTCCATGCTGATAGCCTCAGCCAGTGCCGGATTCACCACCGGCATCGTTTCGGGCAATTATGCCTGGTATGCGTTTGTTTTCATCTGCTTGCTGGCTTTTGTCTTTGCCCCCCGTTATTTGGGAGCCCGTATCACCACCTTGCCGGAGTTCATGGGGCGGCGTTTCGGACAGTCCACCCGCAACATTCTTGCCTGGTACACCATTGTGACGATCCTTATCTCGTGGCTTGCCCTGACCTTATTCGCCGGAGGTATCCTTATCCGTCAGGTTTTCGATATTCCCATGTGGCAATCGGCATTGATCCTGCTCGTTATCTCCGCATTCTTCACCATGGCCGGAGGGCTGAAAGCGGTAGCCTATACCAATGTATTCCAAATGCTTCTGCTTATTTTCGTATCGGCCACGCTTACTATAGCAGGTCTTTACAAAGTGGGTGGAGTCAGCGCATTGGCCGAAGCGGTTCCGGCCGATTACTGGAACCTGTTCCGCCCGAATGACGATCCTGCCTTCCCGTGGCTGCCCATTATTCTGGGTTATCCCATCATGGGAGTCTGGTTCTGGTGCACAGACCAATCCATGGTACAACCCGTATTAGCAGCCAAGAATCTGAAAGAAGGCCAAATGGGTGCCAACTTCACCGGCTGGTTGAAGATACTGGATGTTCCTCTCTATATCCTTCCGGGTATCATCTGTCTGGCACTCTACCCGGGCTTGAAGAACCCCGATGAACCTACATGACTATGGTCACTAACTTATTTCCTGTAGGCATGGTGGGGTTGGTACTGGCCGTATTGACCGCCGCACTGATCAGCACTGTCGGCTCTGCCTGAATGCGCTGAGTACCGTCTTCACGATGGATATTTATGTCAAGAAATTCAGACCACTTGCCAACCAGAAAGAGATCATCCGTACGGGACACGTGGTTACAGTGGCGGGAGCACTGATTTCAGTGATCATCACCATTGCCATAGACAGTATCAAAGGATTGAATCTGTTCAATGTATTCCAATCGGTACTGGGATTTATCGCACCGCCTATGGCGGCTGTTTTCCTGTTCGGCATCTTCTGGAAACGAACTACCACGATGGCTGCCAACATGGCATTGACGCTTGGCACGGCGTTCAGCATGGGAGTGGGCATTCTCTATTTATGGGTATTCCCTGCGGAAGAATATACGACATGGCCTCATTTCATGATGCTGTCCTTCTACTTGTTCGTTATCATCAGCGCAGGCATGATCTTGGTATCCTTATTGGATAAACATCGACAAGAATGTACATTAAATATGAAGAAAGTCATGGAGAAGCCGGCTAAATCCGTTATCCTTGCATGGGCGTTACTGGCTATTGTCATGGTCGGGCTTTATCTATTCTTCAATGGGCATTAAAAGAAGGTGCAGAAGGCTGAAAAGATTGTATTTTTATATGCCTGCGTTTGGTATCCCACTCGGGTGGTGAGGCAGTCCCACCCCGGTGAGATTGCAGCTTCACCCCGGTGGAACTGGAGTCTCACCGGGGTGGAATATCAGATGAAAGTGGTTGTTATAACAGATGGAAATGGCTGTTATACCCTGTCTGATAGAACAGGAGATTCATTAAGGTTGCAACAAATTGCAAAATCAATGAGATTAATAACAACATCTAGCCATTTGGGAACTCTGATTTTTGTAGTCATCCTATTATCCTCGCTGCTTCCGCCTGTAACATTTATCGTACGTACAGAGACCGCAAGTATATTCCAGTTTACGGACACCATCCCCCAGGCCTATTACTCCACTGACCGATTTTATAGGAAGCATCAAACTGGAATCTGTCAACCGGATGCCGCAAGGTTCCGCTGAAGGAAATAAAGGGAATAATTTCTTTTGCTCCGACACATGCCAGCCGCAATATCCGGGACTGAAACGGTTGGTATGCCTCCACCCTCTGTCGCGGATGTATTCATCCAACGCAATTTCCATACAATCCGCAGTCTTCTCGGCTATGACACTTCCTATGGCATCCGCTATATAAACCTTTACCATATCCCCCTCTTGCTGCAACGTATGCTGGAACCTTTCAAAACCGGTTCCGGCAGTCGCGGCAAAGAAAGCGAAGGATTCCGAACCACGCAGCTGCCGGGTGATTATTTTACCTATACTGAAACACGTATCGCCGACAGAAAGCGAGTCTTTCGATTCATCCAACTCTCCACCGGATATGAAAAAACAAAAACGGGGAGAAGTTACTGCCTCCACCCGTCCAAGCACCCCACGGACTTCTTTTTCTACCGCTTCGTCGGGCACAGCATCTGCATACCCCATTGCCTCATAGAGTTCGGACAATGAGATAGACAGATCAGCAAAAGAAAGTTCTTTTTCAAGCATTATTGAATTCATTTAATGCGGCAAAGAATGCATCAATATTTTCAGCCGGCGTATGAGGCGGTGTATCACATCCGCTGGAGAGCACGAAGTTGGGATAGGACTTGGTAGCCTCCAACAGGTCGAGTGTGGCTTTCTTCATCACCTCCGGAGTAGCCGCCTTGAACAAGCTCACCGGATCAAGATTTCCCATTGCAAGAGCATCGGCAGGTACTTCTTTCAGAGCTTCGACCATATCTATTTTATTTCCAAAATGATAAGCGGCAGCTCCTGTAGCTACCATTGCCTTGGTACAATGACCAGTATTTCCACAATTATGCAGAATGACCGTGAAGTGATCGTCCTGCACTTTCTCTACGATCTCCTTAATGAAAACAGACGAGTATTGCGTGCAGTCCTCATCAGACAACAGTCCGGCAGCCGGCTCGGCCATCACTACCCCATTCACTCCTGTGGCCTTCAGTGCCATGCAGTAACGGAGAATGAAATCCGAACATTTCTTCAACAGCGAATGGGCACTTCCGGATTGATATAAATAAGCATCATAATTTCAGACATGTCATACAAACGTCCTGCCAATGAGTAAGGGCCGATGCAACCGGCAAAGACGGGCCGGTCCGTAATGGTCTTGGCTGCCAGCATATTCGCTTTCAAGTACTGGGGAACTCTTCCTTTATTCAAGGCAGGGATTTCCAGTTTGTCAATAGCTTCTTCATCATTGAGAAGACGCCCCACCACACTGGGAACCTCATTTTCGGGGAAGACAATCTCCGCTCCGAAAGCCTCGGCTTCTACCGTCAAATCCATAATCACGGTTGCGGCGGCTGTGGGATATTTCTCACTCAATGCTTGATGGCGTTGTAATGCACTTGTCCGTCAGTAACCGCATCGCGCACCGTTTTCCCTATCATCTCTATGCCCGGATGGGTCATGATGGGCATAGCCACCACCTCTTTCTTTTGGATAATTTCGTTTATCCACTCTTTCATATTCAGTTTACTCATGGTCTTTTATTCTTTACCTATATTGGCTATGTTTAATGACGCATATGAAAAAACATTGTACTCATACATAAATTTAAATATGTAAATAGGAACAATATACTATAAAACTAAAAGTTTGATATAACAAAAAAGAGGATGTACTCGAATTTTAGTACATCCTCTCAGAAAGAATTATTGATTAATACCCCGGATTCTGATAATACCCTCCTCCACCTTCCAAAGTAGAAGTGAAATTAGTAGAAATAGGACGTAACGCATATTCTGGCTTAAAGAATTGCGCCAAATCAGGGTGATGTTCTTCTAAATAACTATTATCTTTCAACATACCAGTACGTTTCAAATCATAAAAACGAGCATATTCACCACACAATTCACGCGCTCTTTCATCCAACACTGTATTTATTGTAGGTACACCAACTAACGGATTTGCCCCAGCACGTGTACGAATTTTATTTATATATTTTAATGCGTTAGAGCCACCATTTACATAAATATCAGCTTCAGCAGCAATCAAATACATTTCTGCAGTACGCATAATAAATGTGGCATTCAAATTACCATTACGTTTCTTACTTGCATTAGCAACATAATAATTACTACTATTATGCTTATTTAGCGAAGGGTAGAAGAAATTAAACAAATTTTCTGATTTTCCATCTGATGTATACCCCTCAGACGGATTCGAATATGAATAGTTCATCTTTACATTCTTCTTAGCATCATCATACACATCCTTATAATCAACAACTAAATAATCCTTTTCCAATTTCTTCGCACTTTCTTCAGCATAATTTTCATCTTGTGGCATAATAAATTTTATAGCCAATTGACCTACCTCAATTTTCTTTCCTTCCACGTTACTTTCACGGTCAAATCTATTTACAGTACCCTTATCCCATGTATAAGCGGTATTAGCCTTCCATTCTGTTGTAAAAGATTCATGAAAACGAGGATCTAAAGTTCCGTCTTCCTGCACATAAAGACTTAACAAATGTTGGGTAGGCATAAATAAGCCATTAGGCCCCCCCTCCCATGCCAAACGAAATTCTTGAGTATCAGTTATAGCACCAAAATTAAATACATTGCACAAAAAATACTCATCATTCCTATTCAATCGGTAGTTTCCACTACTTGAGCCATGTGAACCATTTCCCGAGAACCATCGATGTTTCCAAAGGCTTCCTTGTTCTCATAATTATTTGACTCTTTAAAAACATCAACATATGAAGCATATAAATGAGTATTATATTTAGCACCACCAGCTTCAGCATCATCAATCAACATCTTAGCATACTCCAAAGCTTTTGTTGCATACTTTTTCGATGTATCATATTCTATAGTCTGCAAATAAGCTTTAGCTAAAAAACCAATGGCAGCCTTTCTAGTCGGAGTAGTAGTTGTCGCATCATTACCAATCGGTAACCATTTAGCAGCAAATTCCAAATCCGGAAGAATGATATCTTCATAAATTTTCATAGGCTCCGTCCGCTCCGGATGATAATTCTTCTCAGTAGTAGGTTCTGTCAGAACAGTCACCCCTCCAAATTGTTCTACCGCATTAAAATAATATACAGCACGTAAGAAGTGAGCTTCAGCCACTTTTGCATTACGAGCTTCTTCTGTTTTGAACGGCACTTTATCAACCTTTGATATAGCTATATTACAGGCACCAATACCATCATAAATACCACTCCAAAAATTGTCAGTATAAGTGGTATTAGGTGATGCACCAGCATAAAACCAAAACCACTGAGTATACGAAGTCGATTTATTACGCTGATAGGTCCACAAATCCGTAGTAGCTTCTGTCATCGCCATCCAATTGTTACTTTCTATTCCGCTAGCTCCACTAGCTCCATAGAAATAACGTTCCATAGCGAAGTAACAGTTATTTATGATTTTCTCATAAGTTTCCTCTGTCTCAGCCAAAGAATCCATTGTAAATTCTCCCGGGTTCACTTCATCCAATGAACAAGCCGTAAAATTGGTCGCAGCCGCCATCAATGCAGATGCAAAGAATATATGTTTCAATTTATTTTTCATTGTTGTCCTCTTATTTAAAATGTAACGTTTATACCAAATACAAACTGCTTATACAACGGGAAGGCATCCGAACCATTCGTTTCAGGATCCGTACCTCTCAATTCCTTATCTTTTACATACAAGAAAGGGTTATATGCCGTTGCATAAAAACGACATTTCTCCATTAAAACCTTGCGTGATACAGATTGTGGCAAAGTATATCCTAAAGTAATGTTTTTTACTTTGATGAAAGAACCGTCACGATAAGTCAATGCTGACATTACCTTTTGCTCGTCACCACTACCCGGAACCGGATAATAAGCGCCTTGATTATTTTCTGTCCAATAATCTACACCAGCTGGCTGATTAATAGAATAGTTAGAGCTTGCCCTATACCATCCTATCAGACTACTTTTGATTGTCTGTCCATAACGTGCCATCGCAAAAATTGAAAGATCAAAGTTTTTATAAGTAAGCGTATTATTCAAACCAAGAATAACATCAGGATTAGTGTGTCCCAAAATTTGACGGTCATCTTCACCGTATTTATGTACACCACCATCACCATCTTTATCAAGTGTTTCAATTTTTACCCAACCCGGTTTCACACCATAAGCGTCCAATGTTTCTTGAGGAACATTACTTCCCCAAATTCCAGCATATTTATAGTCATACAAGGCATGAATTGGCTGTCCTTCAAATAGATTTTCCTTGATCAAGTCACCTGTAGGCAAAGAGTTTATCTTTTCTTTACTCCAAGTAAACGATAATGTTGTATCCCATGAAAAATCTTTAGTCTTTATATTATGAGAATTAATAGTTGCTTCAACTCCCATATTACTAGTTTCAGCCAAATTCTCCCATATATCCAACGGACGCCCCCAACCTGTGTTACCAGTAGTTACAGGTAAAGTACGCTTAAACAACAATCCCTTCGTTTTTGTAGTAAACCATTCAATTGAACCATCAATACGATTACTCAAAAGACCAAAGTCAACACCTATATTCCAGTTATGTGACTTTTCCCAGCCAAGATCCGGATTAGAATAGGTACCTGTATACTGAGCAAATGGAACATTATTACCTCCAATACTAATACCTGAGCTAGAATAAATTATCGCATTGGTAAGAGTTCCATATGCACCAATACCTCCTGAATTTCCTGTAACACCATAACCAATACGCAATTTCAAGTTGCTCAGCCAATCATTACTTGATTCCATAAAAGCCTCATCAGAAATACGCCATGCCAATGCCGCTGCCGGGAAACTATCCCATTTATTAGCCAGCCAAGATACTCCATCCCAACGATTGGAAAATGTGAATAAATACTTTCCCTTATATGAATAATTAAAACGAACAGCATAAGACAATTTTTGAGTCTGTGAAAAATCAGATTCGACATGAGGTGAAGTAGCAGATGTCAAACGCCAAAATGACCAAGAATCCAAATCCTGACCACTACCTGCCGCCATATTACTTTCTTCTTGATTATGACTCCAAGAAGTAACAAAAGTACCTCCAACAGAATGGTCTTCAGCAATGGTCATATTGTAAGATAATATGTTTTCCCATGTATAACCACGTGTATAAGAATTTAAAATAGAAGCATGTGGAGAACTTGCATAAGTCGGAAGATTAGCATTACATTGTGCACCTAGAAATGTTCCTGCACGAGAATTATTCAAAGTAGCACTTATTACTGATTTAAAACTCAACCCTTTCAACGGAGTCAATTCTAGATTTCCATTTACATTGATATAAGTACCTTTAGTATTATTCACATACTGATTAGGTATAAAATCACCCAATGGAGAGTATTCATTAGGAGCGTACTCATGATTAATATTACCATCCTTATCATAAGCATCTCCTAACGGAAATACAGAAAGAGCTTTAGTAAAAGTATTTTTTACACCTTGATTTCTATCTGTATATGTCAAGTTTGAAGTAAAACCAATCTTTGCCCATGAAAATATTTCCTGATCAACATTTAACCGCATTGCATACTTACCCATGTTATCATTACTCAACAATCCTTCTTCACGAGTATAAGCAGCCGATGCAAATATCTTTGTCTTCTCTGAGCCTCCTGTTACAGACAAGCTATATTTCTGAGTCGTAGCGGTATTCCCAGCCGCTTCATCTACCCAATCAATCCATTTTCCTTGATTATAAGCTTCTAATTTAACGGGATCTGTAAGAATGGCAGACATATCAGCTGGATATTGTCCATTAATATATTTATAAGATTCACGCTGATATCTCGTCCATTCATCACCAACCATACCATGATAATAATCAGGAGTACCACTAAATCCATAATAAGCATCAAAATTTACCGTAGCCTTACCTACTGCTCCACGTTTAGTCGTAATAATAACTACACCATTAGCTCCAGCAGAACCATAAATCGCTGTTGACGAAGCATCTTTTAATACATCTACAGTTTCAATATCAGAAGGATTTATTTGGTTATAACTCCCTGGAATACCATCAATAATGAACAAAGGAGTATTATCACCATAAATAGAACGAGAGCCACGCAATAGAATTTCAACATCTTCACCTACCTGACCACTAGTTTTCATAATGTCCATACCAGCAATTTTACCAGACAAGGCTTCCATGACATTATTAGTAGGAGCAATTACTACATCTTTATTCTTCATTGAAGATACCGCACCTGTCACATCACGTTTCTTCATCACGCCATAACCCACAACGACCACTTCATCCAAAGCCTGCGTATCGGCCTCCATTTTAATGTTCAGCTGATTGCTTTTTCCTACCGTTATATCCTGCGTTTTATATCCTATATAAGATATGACGAGAATATGCTTACCTGAAGGAACTTCCAAAGAATAATTACCGTCAAAGTCGGTAATCGTACCCACCGTTGTACCTTTCACCAGTACGGATACACCAATTAACGGCTCCCCTGTGTCATCTATGATTTTACCTGTAACAGTACGTCCTTGCTGGACAGACTGAACCAATTCACCGGCAACAGGGTCACTTGCATTTGCATAAGAAAATGCAGACGGCATACATAATGCTGCCGATAACCCTAAAATAATGGGAGTACGTCTGATATTACTTTCCCAATTTTGTTTCGGACTTTTTTTCATGCTTTTCATTTCTGTTATAATAGTTAACTAGATTTATTTTATTATATCTATTGAAATGACGTAGATAAAAAACCTCTGTACTCAAAATTAATTGTAAAAATAGGTTAAATCAAAAATACGTTTTCTTTCATTTAGTATTTCTTTTTAACTGAATCACAAACTTAAATTTATAAATACCTGATTTTAGCCGATAAGATTCTAATACAGGTAGCCCCACGAATTATCTCCCTCCAACTCCCATTCGTGCACAATTTATATCTACCGTAGTGTTACTGTGAGGCTTCAATTCAAAGCCATGCTCCGATTATTTATAAGAACATAAAAGGATTACATAGAAACCACCTCCAATCTTTATATACGAAAAGACAGAACATCCCGATAATCAAAAGACCAAAGACCTCATCATATTAACAAATAAAAAGAAGGTGTGTCGTAATGCACGATGCACCTTCTTTCTTATTCATCACTATATAAATCGGTTTATTTTCTTCAAGCTGCGATAATTCGAAGATTTCTTTGATTTATGTGTCTCCAGCATCTAAATAAAGCGACAGTAAGCTCATAAAACCATCCAATCAGCCAGTTCGTACCTTCTTTTGTCAGTTTTACACACATCTTTTTTATATTGAAGGCAATGGCTAGGAAGGCAAAGTCCATGAAGACCTTGTCCTTTCCAAAATGTCGGAAACGTTTGTAGTTCATATTGTTTTTAATTTGTCCGAACACGGCCTCCGGTTCTATGCATCTCTGCCTCTGTGTTTCAGTCCTTTCTCAGAGCAGAGCAGTTCTTTGGCTCTCCGCTTGTATTGTCTAAGCCTATGATTCAGTTCTATCGTCCTGTTTCCTTTTGCTTTAAAACAGCGGCATCGCAGGGGACAGCCTTCACACCTGACAGCTCTGTACCGTGCATTTTCGCTGACATATCCGGATGCTGTTTTCACATTCCTGGTGCCTATCCTCCGCATCCTTTGCCCCATAGCAGATGCAGAAGTCATGTTCTTCATTGTAGTAGAAGTTTTCGGCCTTGAACGGGTCCGGTTTGAATCTCGGCCGCTGCTCCATGTGGAAATAGTTGTACTTTACGTAGGCTTCCATGCCGTTTTCGGACATGAAGCGGTAATTCTCTTCGGAGCCATAGCCGGAATCAGCAGCCACCGTATGGGCCATCCGGTCATACCTGTTTGAAAAAGATTGCAGGAAAGGAATCAGGGTCAGTGTATCCGTAGGGTTCGGGAAGAGTGCAAAATCGGTGATGAACTGATTTTCGGTGCCGATTTGAAGGTTGTAACCGGGCTTCGTCTGTCCGTTGCGCATGGCATCCTCCTTCATTCTCATAAAAGTAGCGTCCTTGTCCGTCTTGGAATAGGAATTCCTCTCTTGCAGCGTTTCCGGATGGCAGTCGTATTCCTGCAGTTTGTCCCTGTGTTCTTCCAGTTCCTTCAGCTGTTTGCGTTTCTTTTTCAGTTCAGTCTTTTCCTCTTTCGCGGATGGCTCGGAAACCTGTTCCAGTGCATGACGCAATTCTCCTGCCATTTCAGTCAGCATGGCCGGAGTGAACCCAACCTCCTCATTGTTCTCTGATGACTTCTCCCGGGCAATGACATCGTCTATCTGCCCTAACAGGACATGTATCTTCTTCATCAGGCGTTCACGGTTCCGCTCAACCGTTTTTCGCCAGACGAAAGTGTACTTGTTGGCTTTGGATTCGATCTTTGTCCCGTCAATGTATTCCACGTTCAGGCTGATGAAATCTTTGGAAGAAAGAAGAAGTACGGTTTGCGTAAACACCTCGTTGATTTCCTTCTTCACCCGGTTGCGGAAACGGTTGATGGTAATGAAATCCGGTTTCTCATATCCGGCCAGCCAGATATAATGGATGTCACGGTGAAGGAGCTTTTCAATTTTCCGGCAGGAGTAGATGTTGTTCATATAGGCATACAGAATGACCTTGAGCATCATCTTGGGGTGGTAAGGGCTGCGGCCGCATTCCTTATACAGCTTTCTGAAACTTTCAAGATTCAAGCCCTCAACCAGGGCGTCAACCATGCGCACCGGATCGTTTTCTGCAATATCCTCATCAATTCTTTGAGGAAAAAGAACGGTTTGGTTGGGATTGTAAGGACGAAAATGTATCTTTGTCATAGTAAAGAACTTATGCTTAAAGATACAAAGTCTTTAGGTAATAACAAAGCCCCAGCTTGTGAAAGTCGGGGCTTTGTGCGTAAAAAACAGAAGGTGTGCATTTTGACACACCTTCGTTCTTTATAGAGTAATAGAAAGAATATACATTTAAAGCATAATCTATTCTTCTATGTTATCGTTTGTTAACAGTCATAGCAACTTTAATTATTACATCGTGACCATACATATCCTTGCACTTGATAGTCAATGTAGAAGGAACAGCAGCAGTCGGATTCGTTTCAGAAGACAAAGCAGTAGCCTTGAAACCTGTAATATGCTTATTATTATCTATAATTACATCAAAGTATTCTTCTTCACCATTTGCATCACTGGTCAAAGTCGCATCTGTAATAATCAGACTTGATTCATAAGGTGTACTTAACAGTTTGCTATATCTGCTATCTTTAGCACTTGTTCCAAAAATGAAGCTGTCAGCAGCAAAGTCAAGACGATCTGTACCATAAGTTAATTTTGTAGACGGCATTGCAGTGGTATAATTACCGTCGCTATCCTTATCTGTATACGGAGCGCCTAATTGTTCGCGAGTAGCCCATGCCCAAGTATAAGTGCTATTATAAATACAGTTGTAGATAGTTTCAAATCTTTCAGCTTCTCTAGTTACATCATCATAACCACCTTCAGAATTCTTCACTGAAGAAATCTTACCATAGTTGTAAACCACTGTAGTGGTATGTTTAACTGAGTTGTTGATGTAATCTTTAGCAACTTCTAATGTTTTGTCTCCGGCAACTACAGCAACATCTTTATTTCCATCTTTCTTAGATGTAGCGAATGTTATGTTATAGTTAGCGGCAGCACCTGTACCATAGTTGAATACTTCAGACATCTTCATAGAACCTTTGTAGCTGTTTCAGCTGTCCAAGCGATATCATTGGCGTCATTCATAGGAATCATGTAACAATTATAGATGCCATCAGTAACCTGTGCAGTTTTAACAGAGAATCCCGCAGGAATAGTAGTAGGCAATACCTTAGTCATAGAAACTTTCATAGTGGCTAATACATGTCCTGAAGCATTCTTGATAGTCAATGTTCCATTATAAGTTTTGTTATCTTCATACTTGGTCCAGTCATCAACAGTCGGAACAGTATAAACTTTGGCAACCTTGCTGAAATCTGCCGGGAATGTATTTGGAGCAGCTGTATTGTACAGTACATTATTATTAGCATCAACAAAGATAGCATTGAATGCAGGATTTACATTATTAACCTTGTCTGTAGTCCAAGTAGCAGCAGTCGGAGCAGTTAACTTAGTCAAAGACACAGCAACCTTATCTGACTGAGTGTCAGTAACAGCTTTGTCAGTCGGATTAAGTGCAGTAACAGTAGTGGCAGTAGCATTCCAATCTGTAGCAGCATTACCTAACTGCACATAAAACGCTTTACCATCAGGATCAACTAAAGTACCATCAAAGTTTACAGCATATACACGGAAACCAATAACATCATTAATAGCCGTAGTGCTGTTGATGGTAATTTCTGTAGAAGTACCTTCAACCACTGTATTCAAACCAGAATAAGTATAGCTATTCCATGCATTCAATTCAGACGGTGCAGATTCTACCGCATTAGCCTTATCTAAAACTACATAAATACCACGGATATTTACCGGAGCTGTTACTTTATCATCGGCTGTAGACAAAGCAATTTTGATAGCCTCTCCTTGTACTGCAGGATATAATTTTTGAGTTTGACGGTCGTCTCCGTTATCTACTTTAACATTTGTATTAACCTTATCTAAAGGAATAATGGTAGTAGCCGCATCACTCTTCCAAGCTAATTCTTGATATGTTACATTAGTACCATCTTCTGCTTTAGTGAAACGATTATGAATATCCTTGACGTTTGTTGCATCAACAAAATAGTTTAAAGACTTTTCACCTACATATTCAGTCCAATCCAAAGTTAAGTCATAAGATGAAATAACTTCTCTTGTTTCAGCAGTAGACAAGGTGTTATTTACCTGTACAGCAAAGAGAATAGATTCAGTATCATTGCCAACTTTGGTTTCTGTTACAGCAGAAAAAGCTTTTTCATCATAATTCTTCAAAGCAACTGTAACTTCCCACAATCCGTTGTTTCCTGCCGCACGGCTTAATAATCCATTATATTTCTCAACTTTCTGAACAGATAAAAATTCATTCAAGTTCTGTCCTTGGCTATTAGTCAAAGAAATCATATCAGGAGTAAGAACCGCATTTGTCGGAGATACACGTACTACAAACTTGTCACCAGTCTGAACTTGTTTACCCTTAGTAAATGTTATAGCATTTGTAATACCTTCACTAAATACGTTTTCTTTTTCAATAGCAGTGGAGAAAATCAATTCATCGCCTGTAGGATTAGCAGAATACGAAGCCACCAGTTCTACACTAGTAACCATATCAGCAATCTTGCCTACAATGTCTTCTACTTTCTTAGTGGCAGCATCAACTTTTTCTGCCATTTCTTTCAATGCTGCGTCAGTGGATTCTTCTACTTCTTTTTTCAATGTCTCAATTTCTGCTTGTACAGCTTTGATTGCTTCTGCCTTTGCATCTGCAACAGCTTTGTCTGCAGCGGCTTTTGCAGCAGCGGCAGCATCACCAGCAGCTTTTGCAGCGGTTTCAGCGGCAGTTGCTTTAGCAAGAGCATCGCTTGCATCTTTTGCAGCAGTAGTTAAAGCAGCTTGCAAAGTAGCGATCTGAGAAGTCATGTCCTCCTTAGTCGCCAGTTTGTTAATTTGTTCCTGCAAATTGTCTATGTCATCATCATAGTCTTTACAAGATACAAATGTTCCTGTCGAAGAAACCATCAAGGCTCCGAACAGGATTGCACTTAAAAATTTTTTGTTCATAATAGAAAAACTTTAAATTTATAAATTTAAAAACTCAAAATGTTTATTGTTATAAAAGGACTTAATTGCGTTGAATCATAAAAGGACTCCGGCTCTGCGATATATATTGCAGGGGAGTCATGCCAACTACTTTTTTGAACGCCACATAGAACACGCTCTTGGAAGCGAACCCACAACGGCTGAAAAGCTCGCTCACCGGGCAATCTTTACCGTCCAGCAGCTCCTTGGCGCGAGCCACCCTGTAGGAATTTATCAACCGCTTGAAGTTGCATCCGAAGTAGTTGTTCACCGCATTACTCAGGTAGGTCGTATTCGTGCCGGAAACGAAAGAAGATTTATATCGTTATAAATCAGTGATGTAACTACCAAACTAGAAACTATTCCGTCCATTAGTTATTTGTAGAAGGTCTAAATAGATTTTATATGTTATCAACGGAGGACAGTTTGCACGAATGATTACATTTATGAAGGAGAAAGCAGACTTTCAAGGTCTTGTATTACACTTAAAATGCACTATAACAGTGCAAAATAAACAAATAGATGCACTATTATAGTGCAAATTCGCTATATTTGCATCTTAGATTCAATATAGCATGGAAAAGTTACAAGAACATTTCGAAAAATTATTAAGAGAAACAAATACGAGTTTCCATCGTTATCTATATTCCAAAATAAATTGGAACAGCCGTATGATAGGTCTTACCGGTCCTAGAGGGTTGGCAAAACCACTTTGGTACTTCAACATATAAAAGAAGAACTGGATAGGAATAAGGCTTTGTATGTAACGGCCGAAGATTTTTATTTTGCCAGCCACAAATTGGTGGACTTGGCAGACAGTTTTGCCAAACTAGGAGGAAAATATCTTTTCATTGATGAAATTCATAAATATAAAGACTGGTCTAAAGAACTCAAACTCATTTATGATTACCATCCGGAACTGAACGTTATCTTCACAGGCTCTTCGGTACTCGATATCAATAAGGGGGCTTCCGATTTAAGCCGCCGTGCCGTTATGTATCAAATGCAGGGCCTCTCTTTCAGGGAATATCTCCAACTATTTCACCATATCTCTATCAATACTTACTCTTTATCAGATATCCTGCAACACAAAATTGAATTGCCGAAAGATTTCCGCCCCTTGGTATATTTTACTAATTATTTAAAGAGCGGTTATTTATCCTTTCGCTTTGGAAGGGTGATTTCGATGTGCGATTGCAACAGATTATCAACCAGACTTTGGAGTCTGATATTCCTCAGTATGCGGACATGAATGTATCTACCGGGCGCAAACTGAAGCAATTGCTGGCTATTATTGCAAAGAGTGTCCCCTTTAAACCGAATATCAGCAGCATTGCTACCATGTTGGGTGCCAGCCGTAACAATATTGCAGATTATTGCCTGTACATTGAAGAAGCCGGGTTTATAGCACAACTTCGTGATGCAACCGGAGGTGTGCGCGGATTAGGGAAAGTGGATAAGATTTATCTGGATAATACCAATCTGATTTACAGTTTGGGACGTGAAGCATCCGATATCGGAAATATCAGGGAGACTTTCTTTTTAAACCAAATGCGTGTGGGGCATGATGTAATAGCATCTCCGGTTTCAGACTTTTTAATCGATGATATGACTTTTGAAGTGGGAGGAAAAAACAAGAAACAGAAGCAGATTCAAGGTATAGAAAAAGCCTATGTGGTGAAAGACGATATTGAAGCCGGATATATGAATGTCATACCCTTATGGCAATTGGGCTTAAGTTATTAAAAGCTGGTACGAATGGCGGTCAGCGAGGAATTTCAGCTACGCCCGTTGTACGAGGATTTGTTCTATCGTTATTACCGTCTCGCCACTCATGCGGACGAAGGGGAAAAGATGTCCGCCGGTGAACTGTACCTGTCGTTACGAAAGAAAAGCGGTATGAAGCTCCCCCAAAGTAAAATTTCTTATTTTGGAAGGTTTCTGAGAAAGGCGGTGGAACTGATATACAATTCCAAACGTGGCATGTTGTATCTTGTAGTGGAAAATGAAGGCATCATAAATCGTTTTGATTTCCTGGGCAGGCAGCATGCGTATATCATATACTCGGAAATTGTCAACAGACATATTGGTTCCGTTTAATGTTACGGAGCTGCTGAGTTTTTACTGTTCCTCCCATAATAAATTTGAGTCCTGTACCATAAAAAGCAGTATAACCTAAAGATTCAACTAAATAAACTTTCCATTCTTTCGTTTGTTTCATTTAAATTATTGTTTTTGTAACCGCAGTTACAGTTGAATCTGATAGTCAGTGGTTCGGTTTATTCTTTGATGAACAAGATTTTTCAAAATAATAAAGAACCGTTATTTGGACGTGCCGATAATATTATTGAACTTTCACCCTTCAGCCTCCCTGTTCTTAGAGAAATTATACATGATTATCATCCAACATATACAAATGACGATTTGTTGGCATTGTATACATTTACCGGGGGCGTACCCAAATATGTTGAATTGTTTTGTGACAATCGTCTATTGGACATTGATGGAATGATTAATTTCATGGTTCGTGATAATTCTCCATTTACAGACGAAGGAAAAAATCTTTTGATTGAAGAGTTCGGCAAAAATTATGCGACCTATTTTTCTATTCTAAGTGCCATATCAAACGGTAAAAATACAACAAGCGGAAATAGAAACAGTTTTAGGCAATAAAAGCATTGGCGGTTATTTAAAAAAGACTGGTTGAAGATTTAACAACATCATTGTACGCCAACGTCCTATTCTATCAAAAGAGGGGACACTGGCTATCCGATATGAAATACAGGATAATTTTATCAGTTTCTGGTTTAACTATTTCGACAAGAACCGTTCTCTTATCGAAATAAAGAATTATATGGCATTACGTTCCATTATCAAAGCCGACTATCCAACTTATTCTGGAAAATGCTGGAACGTTATTTTAAGCAGAAATTTGCGGAAAGCTTTCTATATAAAGATATAGGTTCCTGGTGGGAATTAAAAGGCAATGCGTATGAAATTGACATTGTAGCCTTATGTCTGGAAAAAGACAAGGCTGTTGCTGTAGAAGTTAAACGTCAAAAAAAGAATTATAAACCGGATTTGTTGGAGAAGAAAGTGGAGCGTCTTAAGCACAAAATACTTCCACATTACATGATAACAAAAATGTGTTTGTCATTGGAAGATATGTAATTCACCAAGGGGTATGCAGCTGGGTTAATTTCTCTTCTGTCATGCACGCATTAGAAGACTGAAAATAAATTTGATAGAACAGTCCCCATCATCATGGCACGTGCACTTCTGTTTCCTGCCTCATGACAATGACATCATCGAGCCTTGGATTTTCAGGGATCACATATTCTTCCCCCAGTCCGGCTATGGTAACTATGGTATATCGGGCCGGGGACAATTTCATTTCTATCTGAGCGTTATTTTTCATTTTCTGACTCCCGGAACAACTTCCATCCTCGACAAATGCGTAAATATATGTCGCATTCAAGTTCGCAGGACTTAGGATGAATTCCAACAAATTGCTTTCTTCCAATTGCACTTCCACAAGATCCTCATCTTTTAATCCTTTCAAATGGTATTTGTGTGATTAAAAGTTCAGTCCTTCACCGACTACCGATTTTTTTACCCTGTCGGCTACTATGACCTCTGCTGACTTCTCACGGTTCGTTGTTACTACTTGACTTGTTTTTTTCCAGTCTCGCCCGTGAGACCTCCCCGGTTAAGGACATATTCTTTCCATCTTATGTCTGCTTGATTTACTTCGGATGTTCCGGATAACTATGGACTTTGTTTTGTTATGCAAACTCATCCACATCCTTAAGCCTTCATATCAAGTTTCTGTGCGTCAGACCAGATGTTTGCCGATTCCAACTCACGATGGACACCCTTGCCGTTGGCTGTATGCTTCCCGTTATCAGCACATGGGGGGACTTACACCCGTTAGAATATGTGCGTGCTGGGCAAACATAAAAAAGAGCGGTCATTGCTGGCCGCTCTTTTATTTATAGTCCTTTCAGACCCTCTTTATTCTTCTGAGGAAAAAGTATCAAAAAACTCTTTCACAAATTAGAAATCAGATTAGTTCTTCTTAATGGTTACAGAAACTTTCTCAACCTTAG
>ENA-OQAZ01000158-OQAZ01000158.1-human-gut-metagenome-genome-assembly--contig:-NODE-158-length-36698-cov-4.761013_pt1 | contig 36698 bp, 34 predicted proteins | sample MGYA00242737_ERZ504531 | MGnify/ENA primary metagenome ERZ504531 (study PRJEB26092, sample SAMD00036244) | human gut metagenome | host: Homo sapiens | study: EMG produced TPA metagenomics assembly of... | reverse complement strand
GGTTCGAGCCCTATAGGTTCCATATCTTAAAGAAAAATGGCGAGATAGCTCAGTTGGCTAGAGCACACGGTTCATACCCGTGGTGTCGAGGGTTCGAATCCCCCTCTCGCTACTACACGAAAGATGAGTCTGTAAATCGAGTGAAAGGTTTACAGGCTTTTTTATGTTGCCGGCATATTCATACAAAAATATACAAAATTTCTTTTTACTATTGCCATAATCCCCAAAATCCTTTATAATGCAAAAAGGTGAAAGCAAAAGTTCATTGTAATGACAGTAGTATGAAATGATAACAGGGTGGTTATTCAAAAAAGGATAACTGCCTTGTTTTTGATTATAGGAAAAATCGCTATTGTAAAACCTTTTGCCGAATCACATCAACATTCACGAAAGAGAGGGAAAGGAATGGAGAAACAAGAGAAAAACACAGTAACACCCTACGACCTTGATGGAAGGCCGCCACTGAAGCTGGCGATTCCTCTTGGTTTGCAGCATGTGCTGGCTATGTTCGTAGGTAATCTTACACCGCTTCTGATCATCACAGCAGCCTGTGGAATCGAAGCCGGCGGAGAACTGCAGGTAGCACTTCTACAGAATGCCATGCTGATTGCAGGTATTGTAACATTGGTTCAGGTATTTACCGTAGGACCTGTGGGTGGTAAACTCCCCATCGTTATGGGAACCAGTTCCGGTTTCATTGGCGTATGCCAGAGTGTTGCAGGAGTCATGGGTAATGGAGTGGTTGCGTATGGTGCGATCATGGCGGCATCCTTTATCGGCGGTCTTTTTGAAACTGTACTGGGAAGCTTCCTGAAACCACTGAGAAAATTTTTTCCGTCAGTTGTAACAGGAACCGTTGTATTATCAATCGGTCTTTCACTGATCGCTGTTGGTATCAGTTCTTTTGGAGGCGGAAGTTCCGCTAAGGACTACGGGTCTCTGGAGAATCTGTTTGTAGGTTTTGTAGTTCTGGTTGTAATTGTCGTATTAAAACATGGAACAAAAGGATTTACAAGCTTTGCATCAATTCTGATCGGCATTATCGTTGGATATGTGCTGGTAAGTATTATGGCAACAGTTCTTCCTACAACATTTACCTATGTGGATGATGCAGGTGCAACAGTAGAAGCTACCAAATCCTGGGTTCTTAACTGGGATAAAGTAGCAAGCGCATCCTGGTTTGCAGTGCCGAAGATCATGCCTGTCAAATGGGTATTTGATGCAAGGGCAATCGTTCCGATCTGCATTATGTTTATTGTAACAGCTGTAGAGACTGTAGGTGATATTTCCGGTATCACAGAGGGCGGTCTTGGAAGAGAAGCTACAGACAAAGAACTTTCTGGCGGCGTTATGTGCGATGGTCTTGGATCTTCACTGGCAGCAGTATTTGGCGTACTTCCGAATACTTCTTTCAGCCAGAACGTAGGTCTGGTTGCAATGAACAAGGTTGTAAACCGTTTCTCAATTGCAACAGGCGGTATTTTCCTTATCGCATGTGGTCTGTTTCCTAAGCTTGCAGCACTGATCTCCATCATGCCTCAGAGTGTACTGGGCGGTGCGGCAGTTATGATGTTCTCATCTATTGTTGTCAGCGGTATCCAGCTTATCACAAAATGGCCGGTAACTCCGAGAAACGTAACAATTGTCTCCGTTGCACTTGGTCTTGGCTATGGACTTGGGGCAAACTCAGCAGTCCTTGCGCATATGCCGCAGGCGATCACACTGATCTTCGGTGGTTCAGGAATTGTACCTGCAGCACTGTTTGCTATCATTCTGAATATTGTGCTTCCACCGGATGAGAAATCCGAAGTTGAGATCGCAGAAGAGATTCTTGACATGAAGAAAAAAAGAGACACAGAAGAAATAGCAGCAGAATCAACTTGTTGGCACACTGGGATTGTTCGAAAGTGAATAAGTAAAACAATAAAAAGCGCGAAACTGGGAATATCTGGTTTTGCGCTTTTATTCAGATTATAGTAAATGATTATCTGGTGCAGATATGTGGTGAAAGCAGACTGCAGATATCTGTAATGAATTTCCTGATAATGGTTACTGTTCACTCTGTTCACAGCAACACGCTTCGCAATGCAGGAAATATGAACCTCTTTGTACAAAGCCCAAGGAGTATCGTTTGCTTTGCAAACTTAATTTATGCTAATCGCATAAATTCGCGCGGTATGTCTCGGGTTTTCTGTGGCCTTCGTTCACAAAAAACACCTCGCGGGATATTACCAGTGAACAGTAACTGATAATGATAAAAATATGTTATTGAAAATGAAATTCAGGGTTGACAAATATAGCTTCCGGTGGTAAATTAAGTGTAAATTTAACAGATTAAACCGATGAAGCGGAAGTCAAAGCAGTCATGCGCGCACAGAGAATCCGGGAAGGTGAGAGCCGGGTGGAAATGCAGTCTGCCAAATGGGCCGCTGAGGGCACAGTGAAAGGTTGAAGATTACAGAGCAGACTAAGTATCCTGTGACGTGAGGCATACGTCAGTTGTCGGGAATATGAAGGTATTTCGCAAAGAGTACGGTTCAAACCGTAAATCAAGGTGGCACCGCGGGTGAAGTATATACGCTCGTCCTTGACAGAAACGATAATTCTGTCAAGGGCGGGCTTTTTTATGTTCCTGGCAGAAACTGAATTAATCACAGGAGGTGTTTCCATGTATCCAACATTAGAAACCATCAGGCAGCTTGCACAGACAAAAGAATATCGTCGTATTCCTCTGTGCAGAGAACTTTATGCAGACAGATATACACCGGTAGAGGTGATGCGCATTTTGCGAAAAGCCAGCCGCCATTGTTACCTGCTGGAAAGTGCCAGCCAGACAGAAGTGTGGGGCAGGTATTCTTTTCTGGGGTATGAACCGTCCATGGAGATTACCTGTACAGACGGAACATTGAAGATCCGGACAACCGATGCTGTGGGAAAAACAGAGGAAACCGTAAGGCAGGTCACACATCCCGGTGATACTCTCAGAGAAATCATCCGGAAATATAAAACTCCGGTAATGGAAAAGATGCCTCCTTTTACAGGCGGTCTGGTAGGATATTTCTCCTACGATTATATCAAATACAGTGAACCCAAGCTGAAACTGGAGGACAGGGAACAGCAGGATTTCAGGGACATGGATTTAATGCTTTTTGATCAGGTGATCGTATTTGACCATTTCAGACAGAAAGTACTTCTGATCACAGGTGTGATGACAGATGATCTGGAAGCTTCCTACGAGAAAGCAGTAAAGAAGTTGGAGGAAATGGCGCAGCTGATCCGAAACGGGGAGCATATGGAATTTGAACCGCTGAGACTTCAGTCAGAAATACAGCCGAAATTTCCGAAAGAAAAATATGCAGAGATGGTGGAGAAAGCCAAACATTACATCAGAGAAGGTGATATTTTCCAGGTAGTACTTTCCAATCCCATGCGTGCGAAAGCAACAGGAAGCCTGTTTGATACTTACCGGGTTCTTCGGGCATCTAATCCTTCTCCTTATATGTTTTATTTCTCCAGTGATGACATTGAACTAGCAGGTGCTTCCCCGGAAACCCTTGCGAAGCTGGAAAATGGCACCTTAAGTACCTTCCCTCTGGCAGGAACCAGATCAAGAGGAAAGACAAGAGAAGAGGATAAAGAACTTGAAGAGGGACTTCTGAAAGATGAGAAAGAGCTGGCAGAACACAATATGCTGGTAGACCTGGGAAGAAACGATATTGGAAAGATCAGCAAGATCGGAACTGTAAAAGTAGAAAAGTATCTCTGCGTAGAACGTTTTTCCCATGTAATGCATCTGGGCTCCACAGTAACAGGAATCATCCGGGATGATAAAGACGCTGTGGATGCAGTAGACGCAATCCTTCCGGCAGGAACCCTTTCCGGAGCACCCAAATTCAGAGCCTGCCAGATCATCGAGGAACTGGAACAGAGCAAACGAGGCATTTACGGAGGTGCCATCGGATATCTGGATTTTGCAGGAAACCTGGATACCTGTATTGCCATCCGCCTGGTTTACAAGAAAAACGGAGAAATCTGTATCCGTTCAGGTGCCGGAATCGTGGCAGACAGTGTACCGGAAAAGGAATTCCAGGAATGCTGCAACAAGGCAAGAGCAGTGGTACAGGCAATTGAACAGGCACAGGAGGGATTAGAATGATATTACTGATCGATAATTATGACAGCTTTTCCTATAACTTATATCAGCTCATCGGTGCAGTGGAACCGGACATTAAAGTAGTGAGAAACGATGAGTGTACACTGGAAGAAATCGCAGAGATGAAACCGGAAGCCATCATTTTATCCCCTGGTCCGGGAAGGCCGGAGGATGCAGGTATCTGTATTCCGGTGATTAAAGAATTTGCAGGAAAAATCCCCATCCTGGTGTGTGCCTGGGACATCAGTCCATCTGCGAAGCCTTTGGAGGAACAGTTTCCTATGCAAAAGAGCTGATGCATGGAAAGAAAAAACTGATGTATAAAACAGGAGAAAGTCAGCTTTTTAAGGGTCTGCCGGAGACCTTTGCAGCAGCCAGATATCATTCCCTGGCAGCATTAAAGGATACCCTGCCTGCAGAACTCAGGGTGACAGCAGAGTCAGAGGACGGAGAGGTCATGGCAGTGGAACATACGAAATATCCTGTGTTCGGAGTACAGTTTCATCCTGAATCGGTAATGACACCGGACGGTAGAGTGATGATAGAGAACTTTATGGAGGTAGTGAGAAATGATTAAGGAAACCATTATTAAATTATCAAAGAAACAGGATTTAGCTTATGCGGAAGCAGAAGCTGTAATGGACGAGATTATGAGCGGTCAGGCAACACCTGTACAGATGTCTGCTTATCTTACTGCATTAGCTTTAAAAGGAGAGACAATTGATGAGATCACAGCTTCCGCAGCAGGAATGAGAGCTCACTGTATCAAACTTCTCCACAACCTGGATGTGCTTGAAATCGTGGGTACCGGCGGAGATGGTTCTAATTCCTTCAATATTTCCACTACTTCTTCTCTGGTGATCGCAGCAGGCGGTGTTCCGGTTGCAAAACATGGAAACAGGGCAGCATCCTCCAAATCCGGTGCAGCAGATGTTCTGGAAGCACTGGGAGTGAAGATTACACTGACGCCGGAACGCAGTGCAGAGATCCTGAAAAAGATCAACATCTGCTTCCTGTTTGCGCAGAATTATCACATTGCAATGAAATATGTGGCACCGATCCGTAAAGAGCTAGGAATCCGTACTGTATTTAACATTCTTGGACCGTTAAGTAATCCGGCAGGTGCAAACATGGAACTGATGGGAGTTTACGATCAGTCACTGGTGGAGCCACTGGCACAGGTTATGGCAAATCTGGGCGTTAACAGAGGAATGGTTGTCTATGGACAGGACAGTCTGGATGAGATTTCCATGTGCGCACCTACTTCTGTATGTGAGATCAGGGATGGCAAATTTACTTCCTATGAGATCACACCGGAACAGTTTGGATATGAGAGATGTGAGAAGGGTGCCCTGACAGGTGGTACACCTGCAGAAAATGCAGAGATCACAAAAGCAATCCTGAAAGGTGAGGAAAAAGGTCCGAAGCGTCAGGCGGTATGTTTAAATGCAGGTGCAGCACTCTATATCGCAGGAAAAGCCGCTTCCATAGAAGAAGGAGTGAAGCTGGCAGAATCCCTCATCGACAGCGGTGCAGCACTGAAAAAACTGGAAGAATTTGTAGAAGAGACAAATAAATAAAAAGCAACCCCCAATTACTAATGTAAAGGAAATCTGTAACTGTCCGGTAATCTGCTGACTGTGGATATACAGAACAGTTACAGAAAAATCATAGAGATTATGAAGAATATATTAGAAGAAATAGCAGCCAGAACAAGAGAAAGAATTGCAAAAGAAAAGACCTGTATTTCTGTTTCAGAGCTGGAGAACCGGATTCAGGAAGTAAATAAAAATGCAAGGAAGAGAATTACATTTCTCCAGGCATTACAAAAAGACGGTATGTCCTATATCTGCGAGGTAAAGAAAGCCTCCCCCTCAAAGGGACTGATTGCACCGGATTTTCCATATCTGGCAATTGCAAAGGAATATGAACAGGCAGGTGCAAGTGCAATCTCCTGTCTCACAGAACCTTTTTATTTCCAGGGAGCAGACCGGTATCTGAGAGAAATCGCAGCCGCTGTACAGATACCTGTACTCCGCAAGGATTTTACAGTAGATGAATATATGATCTATCAGGCGAAATCCCTTGGTGCTTCTGCGGTATTGCTTATCTGCGCCATCCTGGATGACGGAGAATTAAGAGCATACAGACAGCTTGCAAAAGAGCTGGGACTGGATGCACTGGTAGAAGCACACGATGAGTACGAAGTGGACAGAGCCTTAAATCTCGGGGCAGAGATCGTGGGAGTCAATAACCGGGATCTGAGAACCTTTCAGGTAGATATGAACAACAGTATCCGCCTGAGAAAAATGGCACCGGACAATGTAGTTTTTGTTTCCGAGAGCGGAATCCGCACCCCGGAGGATATCCGAATTCTTTATGAAAATAAAGTGGATGGGGTACTGATCGGGGAAACACTGATGCGAAGTCCGGACAAGAAAGCAGCACTGGAAAGCCTGAATGGCAGCCCGTTACGCTGAAAGATCGAATATTATCTGAGAGGATAGAATATGACCAGAGAACAACAGCAAAGAACCAAAATCAAAATCTGTGGTCTGAAACGCCCGGAAGACATTACCTATGTAAATGAAGCAAAACCTGATTACTGTGGATTTATCATAGAATTTCCGAAGAGCAGCAGAAATGTTACAGGTGCATTGGTGAGAGAACTTACTGCAAAACTTAATCCGGACATTATCCCTGTAGGTGTTTTTGTAAATGCAGCACCTGAGCGTGTGGAGGAACTGCTTCTTGACGGAACTATCCATATTGCACAGCTTCATGGACAGGAAGATGAGGCATATATACGGAGAATCCAAAAGAATACAGGGTATCAGGTTATAAAGGCCTTTTCCGTAAAAACGGCTCAAGATATTGAAAATGCCCTGAAAAGTCCGGCAGATTATATACTGCTTGATCAGGGTGGCGGTGGAACAGGACAGACCTTTGACTGGTCACTGATCCCGGAGATAGACAGACCGTTTTTCCTAGCAGGAGGACTGGGTGCAGATAATCTGGAAACAGCCGTCCGGACTATTCATCCTTATGCAGTAGATCTGAGCAGCAGTATGGAGACGGATGGAATGAAAGACAGAGATAAGATTTTGAAGGCAGTTCAACTGGTGCATATAAAATAAGATAACCGAATCAAGTAAGTCTCCTGCTTCAATTGCGAAAAGCAATAAGCAGTGGGTGGGGACTTGCTTGTATCAGGAGGAGTGCAAGCTCCTTCTGATAAACTGCGGAGCAGTTATTCGGTTATGAGCAAGTAGCGAAGCGGATTGCGAATATCCGCTTGACTAATTCAGAAAGAACATAGAATACTCTGACCGACCATCTGACAGGCCAGGGATTACATACATAAAAGGAGGACATATACAGATGTCAAAAGGAAGATTCGGCATCCATGGAGGACAGTACATTCCGGAAACACTGATGAATGCTGTCATCGAACTGGAAGAAGCCTACAACCACTATAAAGATGACCCGGAGTTTAACGCAGAGCTTACAGAGCTTCTGAATGAATATGCAGGAAGACCATCCCGTCTCTACTTTGCATCTCACATGACAGAAGATCTGGGTGGAGCAAAAGTATACTTAAAGAGAGAAGATTTAAACCATACAGGTGCTCACAAAATCAACAATGTACTTGGTCAGGTACTTCTTGCAAAAAAAATGGGCAAGACCCGTGTCATTGCAGAAACAGGCGCAGGTCAGCATGGTGTGGCAACAGCAACAGCAGCAGCTCTTATGGGTATGGAATGTGAAATCTTCATGGGAAAAGAAGACACAGAACGTCAGGCATTAAATGTATACAGAATGCGTCTTCTGGGTGCAAAGGTCAATGCAGTTACTTCCGGTACTGCAACACTGAAGGATGCTGTTTCCGAGACAATGAGAGAGTGGACAAACCGTATTTCCGATACACATTATGTACTTGGTTCTGTAATGGGACCTCATCCGTTCCCTACAATTGTTCGCGATTTTCAGGCAGTGATCTCCAAAGAAATCAAAGAGCAGATCCTTGAAAAAGAGGGCAGACTTCCGGATGCAGTTCTTGCATGTGTAGGTGGCGGATCCAATGCGATCGGAACATTCTACAATTTTATCAATGACAAAGATGTCCGTCTGATCGGATGTGAGGCAGCAGGACGTGGCGTAAATACGGCAGAGACAGCAGCTACCATTGCAACCGGCAAACTGGGAATCTTCCATGGAATGAAATCTTATTTCTGCCAGGATGAATATGGTCAGATCGCACCTGTATATTCCATTTCCGCAGGTCTGGATTATCCGGGAATCGGACCGGAACATGCGCATCTCTATGATACAGGACGTGCAGAATATGTACCTGTCACAGACGAAGAAGCAGTAGAAGCATTTGAATATCTCTCCAGAACAGAGGGAATCATTCCTGCTATTGAGAGTGCTCATGCAGTAGCTTACGCAAAGAAAATTGTTCCGCAGATGAGAAAAGACCAGATCGTGGTCATTACAATTTCCGGACGTGGAGATAAGGACTGCGCAGCAATCGCGCGTTACAGAGGGGAGGATATCCATGAATAAGAGAATTACAGAAGCATTTGAAAAAGGAAAGGCATTTATCCCGTTTATTACCTGTGGAGATCCGTCTCTGGAAGTGACAGAGCAGCTTGTCTATGCAATGGAGGAAGCTGGTGCAGACCTGATCGAGCTTGGGATTCCGTTTTCTGATCCTACAGCAGAGGGACCGGTGATCCAGAGAGCAAATGTGAGAGCACTTTCCGGTGGTGTGACTACAGATAAGGTATTTGACATGGTGGTAAAGATCAGAAAGAACAGTTCTGTTCCTATGGTGTTTATGACTTATGCAAACGTGGTATTTTCTTACGGAACGGAGCGGTTTATTAAAACAGCTGCAGAAATCGGAATGGATGGTTTGATTCTGCCAGATGTGCCATTTGAGGAAAAAGAAGAGTTTGACAGTGTATGTAAGAAACACGGTATTGATCTGATCTCTCTGATCGCGCCGACTTCTCATGAGAGGGTCGCACAGATTGCGAAGGATGCGGAAGGGTTTGTGTATTGTGTTTCTTCTCTTGGTGTTACAGGAACAAGAACTAATATTACTACGGATATCGGAGCTATGGTGAAGTTAGTGAAGGCTGTGAAGGATATTCCATGTGCTGTGGGATTTGGTATTTCTACGCCGGAGCAGGCGAAGAAGATGGCAGCACAGTCGGACGGGGCAATTGTAGGATCTGCAATTGTGAAGTTGTGTGCAGAACATGGTGCGGACTGTGTACCGTATGTGAAAGAGTATGTGAAGTCTATGAAAGATGCTGTAATGGAAGCTTAGGAGTTGAAGAGGGACGCGCAGAAACATATTTCATTTCGTGTGCGGTTTCGAAGCCTAAGAACTTCTAAGCTGCTAAAAATATGCTAAAAACATAAGAAAAATGACCCAAACTCGCCGCATGCTGCGGCTCAGACAGTGGGTCATTCTTATAACGCATATTTTTATCAGCTAAGAAGTTCTAAGACTCTTGCAAATGCACACGAAATGAAATATGTTTTTGCGCTGTGTATTGGTATGAACTGAAAATCTTCCTGAATAAATTGCGGAGAAGTTATTATAGCAATTCCATAAAATACTGCAAGCAATCCAGTTCATCATAGCTGAAGAGCTGCGGAGTAATTCGTATCTTTTATAAGAAAGATCTCAGAATCTGCAGAACTCCGTTTTCCCAGTAGGCGGGCAGGTATTTTTGGCGGCAGCCCGGACTTCGGGGCGGGAGTTGGAGACTGCGTAGCTGAGACCGGCATTCTGAAGCATTTCAATATCGTTGAGGTTATCTCCGAAAGTGCAGGTTTCGTCAGGTGAAATTCCCAGATATTCCTGAAGGAAAGCAACGGAAGGACCTTTGCCGGAACCTGGGGCAGTACAGTCCATCCATTCCTTGCCGGCGGCAGCCATAACTGTTTTGTCTTTCCAGGTGGGAGTGAATAAAGGGGCGCACATTTCCTCACAGGCGTTGGGGTGGTAGACAGCAAATTTGTTTACCTGCTGCCCCTCGAGTTTTAACATTTCCGGAACTTCATGGATATCATATCCGTAAGAATCTCTCAGCCAGTGAAACATCTGGCTGCCTCCGTCTTCTGCGAAACAGCGTTCAGGTGTGGAAATAAAATAATCACAGGAAGGCATATTCTCTCTTACCATAGAACACATTCCTTTCCAGATTTTGTCCGGCAGAGTATCCACTTTCAGAATCTCCTTCGGAGTCCGTACAACAGTTCCTCCGTCAGAGATATAAAGCAGTCTGTCTGCGACAGGGGCAAACAGTTTTCTTTCACTTCTGTACTGTCGTCCGGAGCATGCCACAAACACAATCCCCTTATCAATCAGCCTTCCGATAACCTCCATATACTCCCCGTCAATAGCCAGAGTCCCATCCTTTACCAAAGTTCCATCTATATCTGAAGCAATCAATTTAATCATATGAATAAGAAATCCTTTCTATACAAATTCATTTTAAAAATTCATCTTTGTAATTGTTAATAAGTCCTTCTATAATAAATACAAATAAATACAATCCCCATTTTATCACGCTAAAATACAACTTACCATAAGAAATTAGGAAAAATTGCAATTATTCACCAGTCCCGTTTTATGCGTTATCATCCTGCAAAATTTTCTGTGAGAAAATCTCATCTGCATAGCCTGTCGTTGCAAGGCGCATTACTGTGAACGAAGTGAGCAGTAACAGCCCGGCAGTCCCGCAGCCAGCCAACAGGCAGGAAATATTTTTGGTTTCAGGTGCATTTGCAGTGGGCGTAGTAACTCTTGGTGCGTGGGAATCTGCGTTATTCAAAAATTGCTCACTGTCTGAGCGAAGCGAGTTTGAGTAATTTTTGAATGTTTTTAGCAGATTTCCACACACCTAGAGTTATTAGCCCGCGAAACCGCACCTGAAACCAAAAATATTTCCTGTCGTCCCCAATTTTTTTGCCCGCCAAACCCCATTGACTTTTCCACCCTTTTTTCTTATATTATATAAATAGAAATCTGCGTACTCTGAAAACTACGCATTTAAACCCTGAAAAAAGGAGAGTTGCTCGAAATGAACAAAAAAATGCTCTTTGTTTTCAATCCCAAGGCAGGTAAAGGCAAGATCAAAACAAACCTGCTTGATATAGTAGATATTTTCAACAAAGGCGGTTATGAAGTCATTATCTATTCCACACAGAAACCAAAAGATGCCTACGAGAAAGCCAAAGAATACGAATCCAAAGTGGACCTTATCGTATGTAGCGGCGGAGACGGGACTCTTGATGAGGTGGTTACCGGAGTAATGGAAAAGAAGAGTTCCATTCCCATCGGATACATTCCGGCAGGAAGCACCAACGACTTTGCAAACAGTCTCTTTATGCCGAAAAGCATGACAGATGCCGCTTCCATGATTATGGAAGAGAAACTTTATCACTGTGACATCGGCAGATTCAATAACCAGAGCTTTACATATATAGCAGCTTTCGGTCTTTTCACAGATGTAGCCTATCAGACAGATCAGGATCTCAAGAATATCCTTGGCCATGTAGCCTATCTTCTTGAGGGAGTGAAACGCCTTTTTGATATCAAATCATACCATATGAGAATTGAATCCGAAGAATTAACTGTGGAGGATGACTTCATCTTTGGGATGATCACCAATTCCCGTTCAGTGGGAGGGTTTAAGAACCTTACAGGCAAGAACGTGGATATGAATGACGGACTTTTTGAAGTTACCATGATTACAAGACCGAAGAATCCGCTGGAATTGCAGGAGATCATGACTGCAATGCTGACAGCAGAGGACAATACAGATCTGATTCATTCTTTTAAATCAGCCAGGGTGACCATTACCTCAGAAGAACCGGTACCATGGACTCTGGACGGTGAATACGGCGGCAGTCATACACAGATAGAGATTGAAAACTGCCACGAAGCACTGAATCTGTATCTGAAAAGTACAAAAAATGAGGAAACCAGATCAATTGGAATTTCCCCGTTAATAAATAAAAAGGAGAAATAAAATGGGTGAGTATATCAATGTAGTAGAGACTTTTGGATGTGACGTGTTTAATGATTCCGTCATGCAGGCACGACTTCCGAAGAAGATCTACAAAGAATTGAAAAAAACCATAGAAGAGGGCAAAGAACTGTCTATGGAAATTGCGGATGTAGTAGCACACGAGATGAAAGAATGGGCCATCGAGAAAGGTGCCACACATTACAGCCACTGGTTCCAGCCCCTTACAGGTGTGACAGCAGAGAAACACGATGCTTTATCACAGCTCCGATGGATAACGGCAAGGTCCTGATGTCTTTCTCCGGAAAAGAACTGATTAAAGGTGAACCGGATGCATCTTCTTTCCCGTCCGGTGGATTAAGAGCAACTTTTGAGGCAAGAGGATATACAGCATGGGACTGTACATCACCGGCTTTTGTCCGTCATGATGCAGCAGGCGGAACACTCTGTATTCCTACTGCATTCTGTTCCTATACAGGAGAAGCACTTGACCAGAAGACACCACTTCTTCGTTCTATGGAAGCAATCAACACCCAGGCACTCCGTCTGCTGAGACTTTTCGGAAATACAACTTCTAAGAAAGTAACTCCGTCAGTAGGAGCAGAGCAGGAATATTTCCTGATCGATAAAGAGAAATGGCTTCAGAGAAAAGACCTGATCTATACAGGCAGAACTCTTTTTGGAGCTATGCCTCCGAAGGGACAGGAAATGGATGACCATTACTTTGGAAGTATCCGTCAGAGAATTTCCGCATACATGAAAGAGGTAAATGAAGAATGCTGGAAGCTTGGAATTCCTGCAAAGACACAGCATAATGAGGTTGCTCCTGCACAGCATGAGCTTGCACCGATTTATGCACCGGTCAATATCGCAGCAGACCAGAACCAGATGATGATGCGTATCCTTAAAAAGGTTGCCAGCCGTCATGGAATGCGCTGTGTCCTTCATGAGAAACCATTTGCAGGTGTGAACGGTTCCGGTAAGCATAACAACTGGTCTCTTACCACAGATGACGGAATCAATCTTCTGGATCCGGGCAAAACACCTCATGAAAATATTCAGTTCCTTCTGGTCCTCACCTGTATCCTGAAAGCAGTAGATGAACATGCAGATCTTCTGCGTGAATCTGCGGCAGATGTGGGAAATGACCAGAGACTTGGCGGCCATGAGGCACCGCCGGCAGTGATTTCCGTATTTCTTGGAGAGCAGCTGGAGGATGTTCTGGAACAGCTGGTCAGCACAGGAACAGCAACTCACAGTAAAAAGGGAAGTAAGCTGGAAACAGGTGTTAAGACTCTGCCTGATTTCATGAAGGATGCCACAGACCGTAACCGTACTTCACCTTTTGCTTTCACAGGAAATAAATTTGAATTCCGTATGGTGGGCTCAAGAGATTCTATTTCTGCATGTAACGTAGTCCTGAATACGATCACAGCAGAAGTATTTAAGGAAGTATGTGACCGCCTGGAAAAAGCTCCTGATTTCGAACTGGCGGTACATGATCTGATCAAAGAATATGCCACAGATCATCAGAAGATCGTATTTAACGGAAACGGCTATGCGCCGGAATGGGAGAAAGAAGCTAAACGCCGCGGACTTCCGATCCTTCCGAGCATGGTAGATGCAATCCCTGCACTTACTACAGAGAAGGCAGTGAAACTCTTTGAATCTTTTGATGTATTCTCAAGAGCTGAGCTTGAATCACGCGCAGAGATTAAATATGAGATTTACTCTAAAGCAATCAATATTGAAGCAAAGACCATGATCGACATGCAACCAAGCAGATTATTCCGGCAGTTATCAGATATACCACTGTTCTTGGCGAATCTATCAATACAGTGAAAACAGCGGGCGAAGGACTGATCGATGTAAGTGTACAGCTTGATCTGCTCAAGAAAGCATCAAAACTCTTAAAGGCTGCAAACAGTGCCATGAGTAAGCTAAGCAAACTGGTTGAGAAGATCCCGGAATATGCAGAGGGACGGGACAGAGCCGTATTCTGCAGAGAAAAGATGGTTCCTGCAATGGAAGCTTTACGTGAGCCGGTAGATGAACTGGAAATGATCGTAGATAAGGAAATGTGGCCGATGCCATCTTATGGAGATCTTGTATTTGAAGTATAATGTTGTAAAAATATAAAGAAGAATGCTATAATAAAAGGGTCGTGAATCTGTAAAAGATAAGCGGCCTTTTTCTATAACACAAACTGGACTATAATAGTTATATAAAGGAGAACTAAATGGAAGAACTGAAATTTCTGGAGGAGCAGCAGGTAGCCTCTGAACTGATAAAGAGAGTAGAAGAATTCCGCAGCCAGTATGAGGTGGTACCGGAGACTGCAGGCAGGATTGTGAAACCATCCATTCCATTTTACGGAAAAGACATTCTGGAAATGGCCATTGCCGGATTGCTCAAAGGGGAGAACCTGTTACTCACCGGCCCAAAGGCAACAGGAAAAAATATCCTTGCAGAGAACCTGGCATATATTTTCAACCGTCCCGCGTACAATGTTTCTTTTCATGTAAATACTAACAGCGGAGATCTGATCGGCACAGACACTTTCGTGGACAACGAAGTTAAGCTTCGCAAAGGAACTATCTATCAGTGTGCAGAATACGGTGGTTTCGGAATCCTCGACGAGATCAATATGGCAAAGAACGATGCAGTTTCCGTTCTCCATGCAACCCTGGATTATCGCCGTTCCATCGATGTCCCGGGCTATGACAAAATTGATCTTCATCCGGCTGCCCGTTTTATCGGAACTATGAATTACGGTTATGCAGGAACCAAAGAACTCAATGAAGCGCTGGTATCCAGATTTCTGGTCATAGATATGCCGGCTCAGACTGAAGAATCCCTGGAATTTATTTTCCGCCGGATGTTCCCGAATATAAAAGAAAACGCCAGAACACAGTTCATCGGAGTATTTCTGGATCTTCAGCTCAAAGCCACAAACAGTGAAATTTCCACCAAACCTCTGGATCTGCGAGGTCTCCTTGCAGCCATGAAGATTGTAGAAACCGGACTTTCTCCGAGAAAAGCAGTTACTATGGGAGTGGTGAACAAGACCTTTGACATTTTCGAGAAAGAAATCGTAGAGGATATTGTGAAAACCAGAATTCCGGCAGACTGGACAAGGGATGATGTATATGAAAGATGAGAAAATCGTAGAAATCGACGATTACCGTCTGGAACTGGAAAACAGGATCCGCAATCTCCTCTGGACTATCAGCGGGGATTACACGTTAAATATGAAAGTAGACGTTTCCCTGTATCTGCGCTCAAAAGCAATCGCTCTGTATGACGGCATCAAGCAGGGCGCTCTGGCAAAATATTATGACAGGAATCTGCTGGGTTTATATCTGGTAAAAAAAGTTTTCTGCCAGGCAGGAGAGGGAGAACTGACTGCAGTAGCACAGCTATGTGTAGAAGAAGCAATCGGGGACAAAATCTGTCAGGAACGTCCGGGAGTCCGGGAGATGCAGAAGGAAGCATTCGAGGATATCCTGGATCAGGAGTTTGAACAGATGCCCGCATACGGAGATATTCTCGGTCGCCTGAAGATTGCCATCCTGCGTGACCGTTTACAGAATGGAAACCATTATGTAGAAGAGCGTCTTCGGAAAATCCGCGACATGGTTTACAAAGCCAGAACAGCTGCAGACACTATAGAACTGATCCGTATTATTGACAGTCTTTACAACACTATCATTGATCCGGATTTTGAGAAAGATCATGGAACACTGGAACAGGTTATGGCAGTCACCATGGAAGAACTGACAGAATACGACTGGGAAGATTTTCTCACAGAAGAACTTTATGAGGAAGCTCTGGAGAGTTACATCGAACAGATGACAAATAAGATTACGGACATGGAAGACACTGCTGTCACTGAAGAAATGGAAAAACAGCGCCAGACCAAACACAAAATTACAATTCTCACAGAGGAAGAACTTGAGAAAGCATACACCTATGTTGAGTTGAATTTCGGAAAAACTTATCTGACTCCTGCAGAAGAGAAGCGAATGAATTATCTGATGTGCAGGGAACTTCACAGGGACTGCAGCCTTTATTTTACAGAAGGAATTCTCAAGAATCCGGTCAAACGAAACTATCAGTACGAATATGCAGTACGATTAAAGAATAAGAATATCTGGCTCTACCATGACAAACACAGAATCGTAAAGCAGAACATCGCATCCCTCACAGACCTTTTACGAAAGACACTGGTGCTGAAGAGCGAGACGCAGGAAGTACTTTCAGACAGAGGAACGATCATTCCGTCCAGACTCTGGCGTGTAGGCAGAAGCAGTGAAGCAAATCTGTTTAAAAGAGAATTGAAATCTGATGCATCTGATTCGTAGTAGATGTGCTGATCGATGCCAGCGGTTCCCAGATGTCCAGGCAGGGAGATGTGGCATTACAGGCTTATATCATCAGTGAAGCATTAAGTAATGTAAACCTGCCTCACCGTGTCATGAGCTTCTGCACATTCTGGGACTATACGATCCTTCACAGATTCCGTGAGTACGATGATCCACAGTCAGCTAATGAAAATATTTTTAATTATGTAACTTCTTCCAATAACAGGGATGGACTTGCTATCAAAACCGCAGGATACGGTCTGCTTCAGAGATCTGAGGAGAAAAAAATCCTCATTGTATTAAGTGATGGAAAACCATATGATGTCATCGTAAACAGACCTCACGCAAAGAACCCGGAACCTTATATGGGAAAATATGCGATCAATGATACTGCTACAGAAGTGCGGCACCTGCGAAACCTTGGAGTAAGTGTTCTGGGAGTCTTTGCAGGGGAAGAAAAAGACCTTTCCACAGAAAAAAAGATATTTGGCAAAGATTTCGCATATATCCGGGATATTTCGAATTTTTCCAGAATTGTCGGGAGATACCTGATTAAACAGTTGGATTCAGATGAATAGACTGATAAAATAGGGCAAAAATATGCTGTTTGAGCGTGTTGATATGTTAAGAGATTATCGAGTTAGCACGTTAATATATTAAAGTGCATAAAAAACCAGTTTTTTCACCTTGCCTTTTTGTATAAATTTCGCTATAATGTTCTATGTTTATAAATCAATACAAAAGGGAGAGGAAATCATGAACGAAAACAAAGAGTTCAAACCGTATATTCCGGCTGACAAGATCACACCTGAATTTACGGTGACATCCATCATCATGGGTGTTATCCTTGCAGTTATCTTCGGTGCAGCCAATGCTTATCTTGGTCTGCGTGTAGGTATGACTGTATCTGCTTCCATTCCGGCAGCAGTTATTTCCATGGGCGTAATTCGCAAGATCATGAAAAAGAACTCCATTCTGGAGAGCAACATGGTCCAGACAATCGGTTCAGCCGGTGAATCACTGGCAGCCGGTGCAATTTTCACAATGCCTGCTCTGTTCCTTTGGGCAGAAGAAGGACTTTGTGAAATGCCGGGTATCGTGGAAATCACATTAATCGCACTTTGCGGTGGTGTTCTTGGTGTACTTTTTATGGTACCACTTCGTAACGCACTGATCGTAAAAGAGCATGCAACACTTCTTTATCCTGAAGGAACTGCCTGCGCAGATGTTCTTCTTGCAGGTGAAGAGGGTGGTGCAAACGCTGCGACAGTATTCTCAGGTATGGGAATCGCAGCGATCTTTAAATTTGTCGTTGACGGTTTAAAGGTAATCCCTGCAGACGTTGCAGTAGCATTTAAAGGATTCAAAGGTGAAATTGGTATGGAATGCTATCCTGCACTTCTCGGTGTTGGATATATCGTAGGACCAAGAATCGCATCCTTTATGTTTGTTGGTTCTCTTATTGGCTGGATGGTGCTGATTCCGGTAATCTGTCTGTTCGGAGCTGATACAGTTATGTATCCCGGAACAGAAACAATTTCTGCTCTTTATGCAGCAGGCGGAGCATCTAAAATCTGGAGTACTTATGTAAAATATATCGGAGCAGGAGCTATCGCAACAGGTGGTATTATTTCTCTGATCAAATCCCTGCCTCTGATCATTGCAACCTTCCGTGATTCCATGAAGAGCATGAAGGGCGGTAAGAATACAAGTACAGAAAGAACTGCACAGGATCTTCCGATGAACATTATTCTGATCGGTATTGTGGCAATGGTTGCAATCATCTGGCTTGTTCCGGCTATCCCGGTTAACCCGATCGGTGCGTTGATCATCGTAATCTTCGGCTTCTTCTTTGCAACTGTATCTTCCCGTATGGTTGGTCTTGTAGGAAGCTCCAACAACCCTGTATCAGGTATGGCTATCGCTACACTTCTGATCGCAACAATGATTATCAAAGCATCCGGCAATACCGGTATCGACGGAATGAAAGCAGCAATTGCTATTGGTTCCGTAATCTGTATTGTAGCAGCAATCGCAGGTGATACTTCACAGGATTTAAAGACAGGTTATCTTCTTGGTGCAACTCCTAAGAAACAGCAGATCGGTGAGCTTATCGGTGTTGTTGCTGCCGGTCTTGCTATCGGTGGTGTTCTTTATCTTCTGAATACTGCATGGGGATACGGAAGTGCAGAAGTACCTGCTCCTCAGGCAACTCTGATGAAGATGATCGTAGAAGGTATCATGGGCGGCAAGCTTCCATGGACACTGGTATTTATCGGTGTATTCCTTGCAATTGGTCTGGAAATCTTAAGAATTCCGGTTATGCCATTTGCTATCGGTCTTTACCTTCCAATCTACCTCAACGCTGCTATCATGATCGGTGGTGTTGTTCGTATGTTCGTTGACGGAAGAAAGAATGTTGATGATAAGAAAAAAGAAGAACAGGCAACAGACGGTACACTTTATTGTGCAGGTATGATCGCAGGTGAAGGTCTTGTAGGTATCCTTCTTGCAATCCTTGCAGTAGTAAACGTAAGCAGTGTATTTGATCTCTCCGGAAGCATTAACCTTGGTAATGCAGGCGGCGTGATCCTGATGTTACTTATGATCTTAAGCCTTCTGAAATTCAGTATCTGGAACAAGAAGAAAGCCTGATCAGGCGGAGATGATAATATTTAAATGAGTAAAAAGAAAAAAGAATTACAGATCAATTATCTGGATCTCATTCCTGAGCGCAGTGCACAGCTTCGCTGGCATACTGATATCAGGGGGAGAATGGTGCTGGAAATAGAGAATAAGGGCGCGTTTAACACGATTGCCCAGAAGCTGTTTGGAAAACCCAGATATACGAAGATACATCTGGATGACAATGGCACATTTATCTGGCCACTCATAGATGGCAGGAAAACAGTGGAAGATATTGCTGCACTGGTAAAAGACGAATTTGGGGAGAAGGCAGAGCCTTTATATCCAAGGATCGTTAAATACTTCCAGATAATGGAGAGTTATCATTTTGTAAATTTTATCAATAAGCCTGAAAAATAAGGTAAGAATAAGAGCGGGAGCAGTCCTTCATGGATTGCTGCCGTTCTTGTAGTTTATGGAAGAATAATTACGGCACAGTGATAAAGCGGTATCTCTGGCTGATATTCATGAAAGCATAAAACAAATATTATTTTTACAGAATACAAGGAGGCGAATGAATGAAGTTAGTAAATGGAAAAAGATCACAGCTTCTGGAATATCTGATGATCATAGCAGGAACCGGATTAATGGCACTGGCGATCAATTCCGTATTTGATGCATCAGGTATGGTAACCGGAGGCTTTTCAGGTATCGCGATCATTATAAAAGCAGGGAGTCAGGGAATCATTGACGGTGGTATCCCTCTCTGGGTAACAAATATGGGTTTGAACATTCCACTGTTTCTGATCGGATGGAAGATTAATGGATTCTCCTTTGTAAAAAAAGCTTTGATAGGAGAAATTGCTCTGTCCACCTGGCTTGCCATAGAACCTGTATGGAATCTTGCTGGCAATGATCTTCTTCTTGCCGCACTTTACGGTGGTGTGATCCAGGGTGTGGGAATCGGTCTTGTCTTTCTGGGCGGTGGAACAACCGGAGGAACCGATATGATGGCAGCTATCATCCAGAAATATCTGCAGCAATATTCAATCGCACAGATCATGCAGGTTATAGATGCAGGCGTTGTACTGGTGGGTATGTATGTGTTTGGCATCCACAAGGCACTCTATGCGATTATTGCGGTATATCTGGTGACAAAAGTATCTGACGGTTTGATTGAAGGTCTGAAATTCTCAAAAGCTGCCTATATCATTACAGCAAAGCCAAAGGAAATAGCAGATATGATCATGAAAGATCTGGACAGAGGTGTAACAGGCATCAGTGCCAGAGGAATGTACTCAGGACAGGATAAACTGATGCTTTTCTGCGTGGTAAATAAAAAAGAGATCGTAATGCTTAAAGAAAAAGTAGATGAAATTGATCCGGAAGCCTTTGTGATAGTGACAGATGCCAGGGAAGTTCATGGAGAAGGTTTTATTGAAAAAAAGTAAACACAAAAAAATATATAAAAAAATTGTAAATTTTTTTCTCTTTCCTCTTTCATTTTTGGTAAATATATATTAAAATACAATACAGGTATAAGGTTTTATAGTTAAAACGGAAAATAAACACTATAGGATGAGAAGGGATTGAAATCAGATGATATCGAATCAGGTGCTTCAGAATACTCTTGAAGGGTTAAAAGAAATTTCCAGAACAGAATTTTGTGTACTCGACACAGAAGGCAAAAGTGCTTGCAAGTACTTTTGCAGATTTTTCCATTGCAACACAGGATGTACAGGCTTTCGTAGAATCACAGGCCGACAGCCAGCTTGTAAAGGGGTTCCAGTATTTTAAAGTCTGTGATGACTATCAGCTGGAATATATACTGGTCGCCCATGGCGACGATGAAGATACTTATATGGTTGGCAAGCTCGCCGCTTTTCAGATCCAGAATCTGATCGTAGCGTATAAAGAACGCTTTGACAAAGACAGCTTTATCAAGAACCTGCTTCTTGACAACCTGCTTCTTGTTGACATTTATAATCGTGCGAAGAAACTGCACATTGAGGCAGATGTCCGCCGCGTAGTCATGATCCTTGAAATGCCACAGGAGAAAGACCACAGCTCCATGGAAAGCGTGAAGAGTCTTTTCGGCGGTAAAAGTAAAGACTTTATCACAGCAGTAGATGAGAAAAGTATTATCGTAGTCAAGGAACTTGAAGATGGTGAGAATTATCCTGAGATGGATCAGCTTGCACATACTATCCTTGACACTCTTGGAATGGGAAATGACGGTAAGACACATATGGCATACGGTACTATCGTCAATGAACTGAAAGAAGTATCACGCTCCTATAAAGAAGCCCGCATGGCTCTTGATGTAGGTAAGATTTTCTTCGGAGATAAAGAAGTGATCGCATACAGCTCTCTGGGAATCGGACGACTGATCTACCAGCTCCCGATCCCACTCTGTAAGATGTTTATCAAAGAAATCTTCGGCGGCAAATCCCCGGATGACTTTGACGAAGAGACTCTGGTCACAATTGATAAGTTCTTCGAGAACAGCCTCAATGTTTCAGAGACATCCAGACAGCTTTACATCCATAGAAACACTCTGGTCTATCGCCTCGATAAACTCCAGAAGAGTACAGGTCTTGATCTCCGTGTTTTTGAAGATGCCATTACATTCAAGATTGCACTCATGGTAGTACGTTATATGAAATATATGGAAACACTGGAATACTGATATATTATAATAGAAGGAAAATTTTCAATGCCTGCCACAGCTTTAATTGCTGACGCAGGCATTTTTGACCTTTACAAATCCAGCCTTGCAGTGTATAGTTAGAAATCGAGATTGCAATTGATAAGGTATGCAATATCCTGAGACATGCAAGCCAAAATTCCATTGCCGCAGGCAATTTGGAATGAATGTTGGCTGCGTTACTGTGAACATTCTATGAATCCTCAAAAATCTCTTGCAATCCCCAAAAACATACATTACAATAATGTTACAAATTCATTAACCCATTGGAGGAAAAATCTATGATAGATCTTATAGATGTAAGCAAGTCCTATGGTCCGGCCTTCCGGCAGTGAACCATGCGAACTTACATATAGATAAAGGTGAATTCGTCTTTGTAGTAGGAAACAGTGGTTCAGGAAAAACAACCCTGATCAAACTTCTTATGAAAGAGCTGGATTCCACATCCGGCCAGATCATCGTAAGCGGTGAACGTCTGGAAGGAATGAAACACAGAAGAGTAGCCAAATACCGCCGTAAGCTGGGCGTAGTATTTCAGGACTTCCGTCTTCTGAAAGACAGAAATGTATATGAGAATGTAGCGTTTGCCCAGAGAGTAGTCAACCGTCCCACAAGAGTAATCCGTAAACGTGTCCCGGAGGTACTTCAGGAAGTTGGACTTGCTGTCAAATACAAATCCTTCCCGGATGAACTTTCCGGTGGAGAACAGCAGAGAGTTGCATTGGCAAGGGCGCTGGTCAACCGTCCGGATATCCTTCTGGCAGACGAGCCTACAGGAAACCTGGATCCGAAGACTTCCGAAGAAATCATGAAGCTTCTGGAACAGATCAACGACAGAGGAACCACAGTAGTGGTTGTTACACATAACAAGGATATTGTAAATTCCATGCGCAAACGTGTTGTGACCATGCATGAGGGCTCTATTATAAGTGACGAGAAAGAGGGAGAATATCATGAGGCCTAGTACAATCTGGTACACTCTGAAACAGGGTGTCAAAAATATCAAAAGAAACTGGATGTTTTCCCTGGCTTCCATTATCACCATGGCTGCCTGTATTTTTCTGTTTGGAATCTTTTTCTCCATTGTCAATAATGTGAATAATATTGCACATAAGGTAGAGCAGGAAGTGCCGATCACAGTATTCTTTGAAGAGGGAACTACAAACAAACAGATCAAAGCAATCGGAAAGAAGATCAAGGCACGTCCGGAAGTAGAGAAAATAGAGTATCAGTCAGCTGATGAAGCCTGGGAGGAATATAAAGAGCAGTATTTCCAGGGTTCAGAGGCAGCAGACGGATTTAAGGACGATAATCCTCTTGCAAATTCAGCCAATTATCGTGTGTATATGAATGACATCACGAAGCAGTCAGAACTTGTTTCCTATATACAGGAACTGAAACATGTAAGAAAAGTCAACCAGTCTGAGGAAGCAGCAAAAACACTGGGAAATATCAACAAGTTGGTTTCATATATTTCCATTGCCATCATTGTATTACTGCTTATTATCTCCATATTCCTGATCAGCAATACGGTATCTGTGGGTATTGCAGTCCGTAAAGAAGAGATCGGAATTATGAAATACATAGGAGCTACAGACGCATTTGTCAGAGCACCATTCCTGCTGGAAGGCATGGTTCTGGGGGTGGTCGGAGCAGCAGTTCCGCTGATCGTGCTTTATTTCTGTTATAATGGGGCAATATCCTATATTCTGACCAGGTTTAATGTGCTTACAGGTGTGGTGGATTTCATCCCGGTATGGCAGATTTACCAGACATTACTTCCAATAAGTCTGGGACTTGGAATCGGAATCGGACTGATCGGAAGTTTCTTTACAACAAGAAAGCATTTAAGAGTATAATAAAAAGCAGATAAGCATGAAGCTGCCGGAACAATGATATCATATCATAAACCGGCGGCTTTTTTTACAGGAGTGCAGACATGAAAAATAAAGAATTTTGGAAAGGTGCAGTAGCAGGAGCACTGGTTGTGACGTGCATCGGTACAGGTGTTTTTGCAGGAACAGGTCTTGCAGCAAAAGGAACAGCTCTTGGTGATCGCAAGTGTACATCAAAGCTGGCATATCTTGAAGAGCTGATCGACAGATACTATCTGGGAGATAAGGATGAAGAGAAGCTTCAGGAAGGACTTTATGCAGGTCTTCTCTATGGACTGGATGATCCTTATTCCAGATATTATACAGAAGAGGAATACGATTCTGAGAATTCTTCCAATGAGGGAAGCTATGTGGGGATCGGCATTCTTATGGAGAAGAATAAAGAAGGCGGAGTAAAGATTGTTGAATGCTATGAGGGTGGTCCCGGGGAAAAAGCAGGACTGGAGGAAGGGGACATCATCAGTGCCATTGACGGGGAAGATATCACAGAGGATGAAGTATCTGATGTTGCAGACATTGTCCGCAATTCAGATAAAGACAGTGTGGTGCTTACTGTTCACAGAGAAGGTGCAGAAGATGCCATGGAAATCACAGTCCCTGTCACAGATGTGGAATTACCGTCTGTTTTCCATGAAATGCTGGGTTCTAAAATCGGCTACATCCGCATTACACAGTTTACAGGCGTTACCGGCGAACAGTATCAGGAAGCTTTTGATGACCTGCAAAAACAGGGAATGGAGAAAATGATCGTGGATCTCCGCGATAATCCGGGTGGACTTCTTGATTCTGTCTGTGATGTCCTGCGGAAAATCCTTCCGGAAGGACTGATCGTTTACACCGAAGATAAGGACGGAAATAGAGAAGAGGAAAAATGTGATGGCAAAAACGAACTCCGGATTCCGCTTGCAGTCTGGTAAATGAAAGCAGCGCCAGTGCATCAGAGATTTTTGCCGGTGCAGTGCAGGATTATGGTATTGGAACGATCGTCGGAACAACCACTTACGGAAAAGGCGTGGTACAGTCCATCCGCCAGCTCTCAGACGGAAGTGCCATTAAACTGACTGTTGCCAACTACTACACTCCAAAAGGAAACAACATCAACAAAACAGGAATCAAACCTGATATAGAGGTTTCTCTGGATACCAGCCTGCTGAATAAGAATAAAGACGAGATCACCCATGATGAGGATAATCAGCTGCAGGAAGCGCTTAAGGCAGTTGAGAAGGAAAAGTAGTTGTTTGGCTGATAGTTTGATGTTATACTGTATATATCTGTATTTATAATAGAAGCATTTTTATTATAGATGAAAAGCCCATTACTGAGCAGGCAGCGGATTTTGATTTGTAGTTGCTAAGACACTGAACAGTTAATGGGCATAAAGTGAAAAATATCAGAAAAAGAGGGCGACAACATGAGCGAATATGTGATCACCACCGACAACAATTCAGATCTTCCGGAGGAATATCTCAAAGACCATGGAGTAGGCTGCATGTATCTCAGTTATTCCATGGATGGAAAAAATTATACGCATGGAAATTTCCTTCCGGAGCATGAATTTTATGAGGCAATGAGAAACGGTTCCATGCCAACCACAGCACAGGTAAATCCTGAAAATGCAAAAGCACTGCTGGAGCCTTACCTAAAAGAAGGAAAAGATATTCTTCATATTGCATTTTCCTCTGCCTTAAGCGGTACATACAATAGCAGCCGTATCGCAGCAGAGGAACTGATGGAGGATTATCCGGACCGCAAGATCATCGTGGTAGATTCTCTTGGCGCTTCCCTTGGTCAGGGGCTTCTGGTTTACCTTGCACAGGAGAAGAAAGAGCAGGGAGAAGATATGGAGACAGTTGCGAAATGGGCAGAAGAGAACAGGCTTCATATGGTACACCTTTTTACAGTCAACGATTTAAACCACCTATACCGCGGAGGCCGCATTTCCAGAACTACTGCAGTAGTAGGAAGTATGCTGAATATTAAACCGGTCCTTCATGTAGACAACGACGGAAAACTCACTGCCATCGGTAAAGTCCGCGGCCGTAAAAAATCCCTTCAGGAGCTGGTAAAGCTTATGGATGAGAAAATCGGCAGCTATCATGACACCTGCCATACCATCTTTATCAGTCATGGCGACTGCGAAGAAGATGCAAATTATGTGGCAGAGAAAGTAAAAGAAAAATACCAGATCAACACGATTATCATGAATCAGGTAGGAGCCACCATCGGCGCTCATTCAGGTCCGGGAACAATGGCGTTGTTCTTTGTGGGAGATGAAAGATAAATTAGTTTTTTTTTGTAAAATGGTTTCATGGTATCATTATCCTGCGGGAAGATAAATGATACTGCGGAACCATTTTTGATATTACAGGAGAATTTTATGAAATTATTAAAAAAAGCATTCGCATTCACATTTATATTTATGCTGAGCGTTTCAGGACTGACAGGATATCAGGTAAACGCCTCAGAGGAGCCAAAACATCTGGATATCCTCTTCACCCATGATCTGCATTCTCATTTGAACAGCTTTCAAACGATTGTAGACGGGACACAGCAGGAGACCGGCGGGTTTGCCCGGCTGAAAACATTGATCAATGAGCATGAGAAAGAGAATACAGATACACTCATATTGGATGGCGGAGACTTCTCTATGGGAACTCTGATACAGACTGTATATGACACTGAGGCCGCCGAACTGCGGATGCTTGGATATCTGGGCTGTGATGTGACAACTCTGGGAAATCATGAATTTGATTACGGCTCCGATGGTCTGGCAGATATGCTGAACGCCGCAGTCAGTTCAGGCGAAAACCTTCCCAGGATGGTTGTGTGTAATGTGGACTGGGATGCAATGAAAAAAGCCGGCCTCAGTGAAGGACAGAAACAGATTTATGAAGAATTTCAGACATATGGAGTAAAAGACTATACGGTAATTCAAAAAGGTGATGTAAAGATTGCAGTACTGGGTGTTTTCGGCAAGGATTCTCTGGATTGCGCTCCTACCTGCGAGCTTCTTTTCAAAGACCCGTCAGAAGCAGCCAGAGAAACAGTAGAGGAAATAAAAAAGAACGAAGATGTAGACATGATCGCCTGTGTATCACACAGCGGAACATGGGAGGACGAAAAAGTATCAGAGGACGAAATCCTTGCAAAGAATGTTCCGGACATTGATCTGATCGTCAGCGGACATACCCACACACAGTTGGCAGAACCAATCCTGCAGGGAGATACCTGCATCGTATCCTGTGGAGAATATGGGAAAAACCTGGGAACAATTTCCATGACTCAGAAAGAGAATGGACGGTGGGAAACGGATACCTATGAGCTTGTTCCGGTTACGGATGAAATCAAAGCAGATGAAGCCACACAGAAGAAAATAGATGAATTGTCAGATACTGTTGACACCAATTATCTTTCCAATTTTGGTTATACCAGAGAGGAAATTCTGGCAGAGAATGACATTGAATTTAACAGCCTCAGTGAGATGGAAACAAAGCATGAGGAGTTAAATCTGGGAGATATCATATCAGATGCTTATGTATATGCAGTAGAGAATACAGGAGACTCTGACGGAGAAAAAGTAGATGTTGCAATCGTACCTGCCGGAACTGTAAGAGATACTTATACAAAAGGCAATATAACAGTGGAGCAGGTATATAACTCCTTCTCGCTGGGAACAGGAAAGGACGGACTTGCAGGTTATCCTCTGATCAGTGCATATTTAACAGGAAAAGAACTGAAAACAGTGGCAGAGGTAGATGCCTCAATTTCAGATTTTATGACAATAGCCAGATTATATTGCAGTGGAATGAATTTCACCTATAATCCCACCGCATGATCTTAAATAAAGTAACAGACTGTTATCTGACAGGCAAGGGCGGGGAAAGGGAAGAAATACAGGACGATAAATTATATCATGTTGTCACCGACCTGTACACAGGCCGTATGCTTGGCTCTGTTCTGGACAAATCCTATGGTCTGATATCCATCGTCCCTAAAGATAAAAACGGCAATTCCATAGAGAATCTGGAAGATTATGCAGTCATGGATGGAAAAAAAGAACTGAAAGCCTGGGCTGCAATTGCAGAGTATATGCAATCCTTTGAAGACACAGATAAAGACGGAATTGCAAATGTGCCGGAATATTATGATACAACACACGAAAGAAAAGTTGCCGACAACAGCAAAAACATCATAAATCTGGTAAAACATCCGAATAAATTTGCCGTAGCGATTGTCGGGATATGTATTGTGGTTGTTGGGGTGATTCTGCTGTTGATCTTTGGGGTTGTAAAGATTATCAGAAGAAGGAGATAGTATTTTACTATAAATATTACCGCATACATGATCGCAAAAGGCTTTCGGGATGCATATGATATTGCTGTATATATTTATACTGGAAAGTAGCGAATATTCAATTAGTGAATGAAAATGTAGACATATTGTGGATGCAGATTTCTGCATTTTGTGTTAGGATAGAGTAGTAAATACAACTTAAGAATTGTAAAGATGATTCGCAGATTATTTATTTCAAACTTTTTGTGAAAAGAAAGGTGAAACGCAATGAACGTTATATGTTCCATAACCCGGATGAAGAAAATGGCTATTTAAGTAACTGGTATCTTAGTCATTTTACAGTCAAGGGAATAGATTTTTCGTCAGTGGAGCAGTTTATGATGTATCAGAAAGCATGCCACTTTCATGATGAAAAAATAGCTAATGACATACTTCATACAGATGATGTTGCTGAGATTAAGAAATTAGGTCGTAAAGTACATAACTATGATGAAAATGTCTGGAATGGTGTAAGGCAGGTTATTGTGTATGAGGGATTAAAAGCGAAATTCAGTCAAAACGCAGATTTAAAACGGCAACTTGTTGATACAGGTGATGCTGTGTTAGCTGAATGCGCAGTAAGAGATCAGATCTGGGGAATAGGTTTATCTATGGGAGATCCAAACAGGTTTGAGCGAAGCAAATGGAAAGGCACCAATCTTCTGGGATATGCTTTAATGTTAGTGAGAGAACAGTTATAAACGGAGGAACACAAAACAAATGCACCTTGAGTTAGCCAAAACATTGCGAAATTACGACAGAAAAAATTTATCAAAGGACATCCTCACCGGTTGATCATTATGGCTGTCTCGATCCCGATTTCCATGGGCTATGCCCAGATTGCGGGGCTTCCGGCGGTTTATGGACTGTATGGCTCTGTATTCCCGATCATTTTGTTTGGGCTGTTTTCCACATCGCCTCAGTTCATCTTCGGAGTGGATGCAGCACCTGCAGCGTTAGTCGGGGCGGCACTGGTGGAAATGGGAATCCAGAGTGGTTCGAAACAGGCAATGGCGGTTGTGCCGGTGCTCACATTTTTTGTGGCAGTCTGGCTGTTTGTATTTGCATTTTTAAAAGCAGGAAAACTGGTAAACTATATTTCCGCACCTGTAATGGGAGGCTTTATCACAGGTATCTGCACCACGATCATTCTCATGCAGGTGCCCAAATTAATGGGCGGAACTGCAGGAACCGGAGAATTGTCGGAGCTGGCAGAGCATATCTGGGCTACATTAGGGCAGATCAATCTGCCTTCCCTGATTTTAGGTCTGGTTTCTCTGGTCATCCTTCTGGTGATGAAAAAAATCCTGCCCAAGTTTCCTATGGTAGTAGTTCTGATGGCAGCAGGTGTATTATTATCCTATTTCGTCCCGATTTCCAACTGGGGAATCCGTACACTGGATGCAGTAGAACCGGGGCTGCCTGTATGGAGTATTCCTGATTTCTCTGCCATTGGTCTAAAAGAAGCGGTCATCTACAGTCTGTCAATTGCAGTAGTGATCATGGCGGAAACTTTACTTGGTGAGAATAGCTTCGCACAGAAAAATGGTTACAGGGTAAATGCTAACCAGGAGCTGGTAGCCTTTTCCATGGGAAATCTGGCAGCAGCTCTGACAGGCTGTTGTCCGATTAACGGTTCGGTGTCACGTACCGCCATCAGTGAACAGTACCAGGGAAAAACACAGTTGACCGGAATTGTTGCAGGAATTTCCATGATTCTTGTGCTTCTGGGAGCAACCGGGCTGATTGCTTATCTGCCGGTTCCTATGCTGACTGCAATTGTAATCTCCTCACTTCTGGGGGCAACGGAATTTGATCTGGCTGTACGTCTGAGGAAAATCAGCAAAAAGGAATGCCTGATTTACTGGGGCGCATTCTGGGGAGTGCTGACGCTTGGTACCATCAATGGAGTATTGATCGGTATTATTCTCTCCTTTGCCGAGATGATCATCCGTACTGCGAAACCGGCACGCTGTTTTCTGGGAGTGCAGCCGGGACACAGACATTTCGAAGATCTTACGGAAAGTCTGCATAACTGTGAGATTGAGGGAGTAGTGATCTACCGATTCAGCAGCAGCCTGTTTTTTGCAAACATAGATATTCTACAGCAGGATATTGAGAATGCCATTGGATCGGATACCAAAGCAGTCATTCTGGATGCCAGCGGGATTGGTAGCATTGATGTTACGGCTGCAGACAGGCTTGCAATTCTGTATCGTTCTCTGAAGTCAAGAGGAATTCGTTTCTACATAACAGAGCATATCGCTGAGCTGAATGAACAGATGCGCGCACTGGGACTTGGATTTATGATCGAAGAGGGACGTGTGCGTCGGACTATACATGTGGCATTGAAGGATATGGGAATCCATTATCCTTATCCTTTGAAGGGCAATGTAGATAATACAGAACGTTCTCCGTTCAGAAAGCGTGTGGACAACAGTGTACAGGAATTTGTCTGGGCTTTTGGTTCTGATTCTGAGGCAGAGATAGAGAAACAGATCCGTCTGCAGATTGAACAGCTGAAAGAGAACGGAGATATGCAGGAGCTGCTCCATGGTCAGTGGAATCATATGGATGAACTTGATGCAGATGCATGGATTGAGCATCTGGAAGAGCATATGAAAGAAATTGTAAAGATTTCCGGACAGGATGAACAGGAATTGACCGTACGTTTTGAGAAGCATCGAAAAAAACTCCGGGAACAGATGATGAAAGAGCATCCGGAGCTGGTGGCAATGTTCGAGGAGCGCAGGCGGCTTTTGGATGAGCAGCTTGAGAGAAAATGGCCGGATGTGTATGCTCTGGTCTTAAAACAGCGTGAGAAAGATAGCAGGTTAAAATAACAAGCAGTCTGGCATACAAATCAGAGCTTCTGAATCAGCGGATGTTCCCGGTAGTACATCTTGGTGAAGTTCAGGAATTTCTGCATATTGTCACTGATATATTTCCCCTTTTTCCATATCATTCCGATCTTTATGCGGATGGGTGGACTGAGGGGAATTCCTTTTATGCCGGAAGAGGCAAATCTGTCGGTCATGCTGGAATAGAGAAAACTTCCATATTTACAGGTCTTTACTAGCTGCAAAATAGTATAAATCTGGCTGCTGCGCATGATGATGTCCGGAACGTAACCGTCCGTTTCAAAGCGTGTTTTCAACAACTGGTTCTGTACGGAATCGGCATTGAAAAAGATCAAAGATTCTTTAGACATTTCTTTTGTGGTCACAACTTCTTTGTCTGCCAGTCGGTGGTCATCACTTACACAAAAAACAACCTGGTCGTTGGCCAGAAGAGCCTTGTTAAATTTATCAATATTATACTGTTCCATATTTACCAGAGCCAGATCCAGAGTGTCATCCTGTACCAGATTGCAGGCACGGACAGAGCCATATTCCTCCAGAACAACAGCGATTTCCGGATATTGGTCATGAAATGCGATGAGAAGCTCAGGGAAAAAGACAGTGCTCAGCATAGGCGGAATTCCGATACGAAGAGGGGGCTTTACTCTCGCCATACTGGAGTAATCTGCCTGAAGCTCGGTGCAGTACTGAAGAATGTAGGTAGCTTTGTTATAAAGCTCTTCGCCTTCTTCGGTAAGAATCAGTCGGTTTCCCTTCCTATAGAAAAGGCTGATGCCGAATTCAATTTCCAGGTCGCGGATAGCAACGGACACAGTGGGCTGAGTAACGTATAATCCTCGGCTGCCTTGGTGATACTGTGGCAGCGGCTTGCTGTGCAAAAGTAACGGAGTTGGTTAAGTGTCATAAGTAATTTCCTCTAAATTCGTTGTAATGTGTCGAAATATGTCATTTCTATAGCAAGTATAGTATTTTCTGAAACTGCTTTAAGTTATCTTCAAATAAAAAATACCATATACCTATCATAATTTCCATATTTATTTCTAAAGTTTTTTTTTAATATAGTAATATTGCATAAAAAAAACCTGCTAAAATTGAGATTATAAAAATTTTTTATGGGGATATGCAACCCATTAATTTGTTTTTTTATACGTGCATGATTTATAATAAACTCATCAAAGGAAACGTGCACGGCCGGTACCTTTCAAGAGAGATTAATAAAAAAAAGACGGATAAGTAAGACAAAAGCGAAGAGCAAAATAAAAAATGAAATCACAGAAAAAAGTGAAAGGAGATCAATAAAATGTCTCAACAAACAATCACACTGTTATTTCTTGTGTTTACGATCATTAGTTTCATCCTCGAAAAGATACCACTTGGGCTTACAGCTTCAATCTGTGCAATCGGATTGACACTCACCGGAGTAGTGGATGTATCTACAACGTTTTCACAGTATGTAAACAGTAACGTAATCCTTTGTGTCGGCATGTTTGTAGTAGGTCAGGCACTATTTGAAACAGGAATGGCAAATAAAATCGGAGGTCTGGTCACCAGATTTGCCAGAACAGAAAGAACATTGATTATTGCAATCATGGTAATCGTAGGTGTGATGTCCGGATTCTTATCAAACACAGGTACAGCAGCAGTGCTGATCCCTGTAGTCTGTGGAATCGCTAATGAATCCGGCTATTCAAGAAGCCGACTTTTGATGCCGCTGGTATTTGCAGCAGCGCTTGGCGGGAATCTTTCCATCATCGGTGCACCCGGAAACCTTATGGGTGTAAACGCACTTCAGGAAATGGGGCTTTCCACAAGCTTTTTCATGTATGCACCGGTGGGAGTCCCGATGCTTCTGGTAGGAATTATCTACTTCGTTTTCATTGGATACAGATTTCTTCCGGATGGAAAAGGGGCTGTAGGGGCAACTGTTGAAAAACAGAAAGATTTCAGTGATGTACCGAAATGGAAACAGACTGTTTCACTGATAGTTCTGATACTTGTGATTCTTGCAATGATTTTTGAGAAACAGATCGGAGTCAGCATTGAGATTTCTGCATGCATCGGAGCAATCATTCTGGTGCTGGTTGGAGTTCTTTCAGAAAAAGAAGCACTGGCTTCCATTGATCTGAAAGTAGTATTCCTTTTTGGAGGATCTCTTACACTTGCCAAAGCCCTGGATACAACAGGTGCCGGTGAACTGATAGCAGATAAGATCGTAGGACTTCTGGGTGCAGACCCGAACCCGATCGTGCTTCTTCTGGTAATATTCATTGTAACCTGTGCACTGACAAACTTCATGTCAAACACGGCCACAACCGCACTGATGATCCCAATTGCAGTTTCTCTGGCAAACAACCTTGGTGCGGATCCGAGAGCTGTTGTTATCGCAACTGTTATCGCAGGCTCCTGTGCATATGCAACACCGATTGGAATGCCTGCAAATACTATGGTAGTAGGACTTGGAGGATATAAATTCAAGGATTACGTGAAATCAGGTTTACCGTTGATTCTGGTATCCTTCGTGATCTGTATGATCCTTTTGCCTGTTTTGTTCCCGTTCTATCCGTGAGAGGATAAAACATATGAGACGGAAGATTTTCCGCTTAATGTAAATGTATCAATAGAAATAAAGCAGAAAACATGCTGCTTTAGATAAATAACCCAAAATTAAAAGCCAAACAACCCTAAACCATTGAATGATCAGGAGGTAAATCATGACTAAGGAAAATGGAGTTAAAGTATTAACAGACATGGTAGCAGATTTTGTTGCCCATATTGGAAAAAAATTACCGGACGACGTAGTAACAAAACTGGAAGAGCTTGGTTCTCAGGAAAGCGCAGCACTTCCAAAAGTACTTTATGAGACAATGACTAAGAACCAGGGACTGGCTGTAGAGCTGAACCGCCCAAGCTGCCAGGACACAGGAGTTCTTCAGTTCTGGCTGAAATGCGGAACTAATTTCCCGTACATCAACGAGCTGGAAGCCCTTTTGAAAGAAGCTGTTGTACAGGCTACTTTTGCAGCACCATTAAGACATAACTCTGTAGAAACTTTTGACGAGTACAACACCAAGAAAAACGTTGGAAAAGGAACTCCGACTGTATGGTGGGACATCGTTCCAAACAGTGATAAATGTGAGATTTACGCATACATGGCAGGAGGCGGATGTACTCTTCCGGGAAAAGCAATGGTACTTATGCCAGGTGCAGGATATGAAGGCGTTACCGATTTTGTTCTTGATCAGATGACAACTTACGGACTGAATGCTTGTCCTCCGCTTCTTGTGGGTGTAGGTGTAGGAACATCTGTAGAGACAGCAGCCCTCAACTCCAAGAAAGCACTTATGCGTCCGATCGGTTCTCACAATGACAATGCAAATGCAGCAAAAATGGAGAAGCTTCTGGAAGACGGAATCAATGCAATCGGCCTTGGACCGCAGGGAATGGGCGGAAAATATTCTGTAATGGGTGTTAATATCGAGAATACAGCCCGTCATCCGTCTACAATCGGTGTAGCAGTAAATGTAGGCTGCTGGTCACACCGCCGTGGTCACCTGACCGTAAATTCTGACCTTACAGTAACCTGTGATACACATTCCACATGGAAATTCAACGCATAATCGGAGGGAAAAAACATGATCGAAATCAGAGGAGATAAAAAAGTTCTTATTACACCAATCAGTGAAGAAGACCTGGCTGACATCAAAATCGGTGATATTGTATGGCTGGACGGAGAGCTGATGACCTGCCGTGATGTGGCACATCGCCGTCTGGTTGAGTATGGAAGAGAACTTCCATATGATATCAAGGACAAAGCAATTTTCCACGCTGGCCCAATCGTTCGTAAAATTGAGGGAACAGAAGATGACTATGAAATGGTTTCCGTTGGGCGACAACCTCCATGCGTATGGAGAAATTTGAGTATGAATTTACTAAGCTTACAGGTGTAAGAGTAATCGTTGGAAAAGGCGGAATGGGACCGAATACAGAGCGTGCATGCAAAGAATTTGGTGCGATCCACTGTGTATTCCCGGCTGGCTGTGCAGTAGTAGCTGCAACAGAGGTTGAGAAGATCGTAGAACATCACTGGATGAGCTTGGAATGCCTGAGACCTTATGGTGCAACAAGGTAAAAGAATTTGGTCCGCTGATCGTATCTATCGATGCACAGGGCCGCAACCTGTTTGAAGAAAACAAGGTTATCTTCAATGAGAGAAAAGAAGCTGCTAAGCAGGCTATTTATCCGGAAGTTAAGTTTATTAAATAATGCATTTCAGTTTTACAAAAGTAAAAACCGTACGATTTCTTCTTTATTGTTTCAAAGATAAAAAAAGATAAACATCATCTAAGATGAAAAGAAAAGGTGGCTCACAGATTTTCTTCATACATGGTCTGTGGGCTGCTTTTTTCTGTATACGAAATTTAAATAAATAGTAACTTTAACCGAATCAAGTAAGTCCCCTGCGGAGGTTGCGAAAAGCAATAAGCAGTGGGTGGGGACTCGCATACAAATGATTATGCTACTGCTACATCTTTTTCCTCCGCCTTGAAATAAAAAAAATTATCCTGCAAGATTGTTTCAGGAATTAACATGTCGACACATTAGAGCGTGTCTGAAAAATCATTCCCGCAATCTGCACGCCCCACTTTGCGATATATTTTGTCCGAATTCGGTTGTCGTAGCCCATGAATTTTGGCAAGTAAAGATTATCTGAAAACTGAAAAAATAGGTATAAAAAATAAATATAGGGCTGTTGCAATGACGGAAAATAAGGTATGATATCTGCAGAAGCATGTTACACGTTTCTATAACCCGGGTGAAGTAAATGAAAAAGGCAATAATCTGTTGAGATATCTTCACCGGATAGACACAAAATCATTTGGAGAAAGTTATATGAAAAAGTTTAAGTTAAATGTACAGAGACATATCTGCATTTTATTATGCTTTATTTTATATATTACTGTGCTTCCCCTTCCTGTATCAGCAGAGGAAGCAAAATCCAAAACAGTCAGAGTAGGCTGGTATGAAGGAACTTATAATACCACAGGAGCAGACGGTCAGAGGAGAGGCTACAGCTACGAATACCAGCAGGCAGTAGCTGCGCATACCGGATGGAAATATGAATATGTGGAGGGAAGCTGGGCAGAACTGATGAGCATGCTGAAAAATGGACAGATCGATCTGCTGGGAGGCATTTCCTATACAGAGGAACGTTCCACTTCCATGCTTTTTTCAGAATTGCCTATGGGAGAGGATAAATATTACCTGTATGTGGATACTTCTAATACAGATATCTCCACTTCAGATCTGACTACATTAAATGGAAAAAGAATCGGTATGCTGCCGAATGCACTTCCTGCCGAAATGTTCCATGAGTGGGAGAAAAGTCATGGAGTGAACACGCAGCAGGTTGATATTACCGGTGCAGATGATGTTCGTCAGAAATTGAAAAATCATGAAATTGACGGATTTGTTTTAAATGAATCTCCACAGTGGGAAAGAGACGATATTTCACCAGCTATTCTGATTGGTGCTCCTATAATTATTTGCAGTCAGCAAAAAACGCCCGGATTGAAAGAAGAGCTGGATCAGGTAATGCAGAAGATAGAGAGGGAGAATCCTTTTATACAGACGATCTTATAAAAGGTATCTCTCTGCAAATTCCCTTGAAACTCTTACGGATGAGGAACAGAACTGGCTGGAACAGCATGGG
>ENA-OQAZ01000157-OQAZ01000157.1-human-gut-metagenome-genome-assembly--contig:-NODE-157-length-36828-cov-5.321081_pt1 | contig 36828 bp, 44 predicted proteins | sample MGYA00242737_ERZ504531 | MGnify/ENA primary metagenome ERZ504531 (study PRJEB26092, sample SAMD00036244) | human gut metagenome | host: Homo sapiens | study: EMG produced TPA metagenomics assembly of... | reverse complement strand
TGTATGCAGGCAGACCTTGTCGGTTGTTTGCATCATATTCGTTTATATACATATCGGCGTGGGCTTCGGCGTTGCTCGTTTCGACTAACAGGCGATGCCAGAGCCTCTATGTGTGGGACGAGTAACAAGCATGATTCCCACGCTTTTCTTTTGTCTAAATCTTTTTGTGTAACAGCAGGCTTGCCGGGAATCAAGTCCGCACTTTGACTCGGCAATGAAGCAGAATGAACGTGCTGGTATTATGCGGATAGTTTCAGACATTGTGAAAGCTGATTCTATTATCGACTTACGAGAAATTGATTACTTGGATGGAATCAAAGACAAGTACCGCATAACGAAAGATGATGAAGCTATGGGCGATTCCATGACTTTGTCCGATGCTGTTTGCCTGTTAAAGAATTTATCTCCAGGTCTAATCCATGACATTATTGGAGATTTTTACAATTTGGCCTTGTCAGACAACGCTTTTAGTCGAGAAGAGGGGCTTATTGTACTTGCATCATAGCTTGTTTGTCTGAAAAATATTTCACACAAGCTGAAATATATTCGACAGTTTTACCCAATAACACGTTAGCCGAAAAATCACAGATACTTTATATTGAAGGGGAATATTACAAGGAGGCAAATAAAGAAATCTCTGATGCTTACAGGGAAATATCCAATGAATTCCGATTGATAGGTTTGAATTTTGTCTATCTCCCAAAGGTATGCGAGCATTATAAGTCATTGCCACAAAGCAAATTATTATCATTGCTTTCATTTCTGTATCCTAAAATTTCAGAAAAACAGATGGGAGATATGATACGGCAGTTAACCTCGTTGAATACTTCTGATTTCTGCAAGGAAGGCATTGTCGGGAAAATGAATCTCAAAGACTTGAACGAATCGTTACCGTCGATGCTTTTGTGTATAAACGATTCGCTTGTTGAAGGTAAGATATACTCAAATTTTCTTTCGATAACTCTCGAAAAGGACGCTCTCAATATAGCAAGGGATTTTACAGACTTGTTCATGAAATTGTATAAGCCAAGAGTATTGAATCCTTCTTTTGAAGGTAAGGAAAGATTTGTTTATCGCGGTTACTACAAGCAGGTATTTGACATATTTACAGATAGAAAAGGCGTCAGAAGCAGTGTTGTTATAGACCTGCTTCATGGAGAGATTCTCTTGCCTGAGGCCGAAATAAAGTTATCAAAACTTCATAGAAGAGAGAAAGCCTTGTATGCCTTATTTTTGTTGGAATCAGGAAGTGGTGGAATAAATTTCAGTAAACCAGAAAATGTAAAAGCTCTAAAAAGATTTGACCACCGTATGCAACTCATACAGCTAAAGTATGAGATGATTTATGAAGGTTTTGGCGGCGATAAATCTCGTGCACCGAAAATATATCTTTCGGAAAACAGGTTGCCAATGTTAAGTTTGATTAAACAACAAATTCGCCAAATCGGAGAATTATTAAGCAATGCCGATGACTACTTGGTTCAACGAAATCTTTTTGGCAATTACTGTGTAGCCATTCCTCCGGAACTGTGTCTATGTTACGATATGCAAGCAAAGCAAATTTGCCGTTTTGAGGATTCTGCTTTTTGGAGCCGGGTATTGGCCTTATAACCTTGCAACTTTTTGCAGACGATTTTTTCCTTTATCGGGTGTAATATTGCAGATTTCTGTAAATCAAATACTTATTGCCTAATTTTGCGTAAAAATTTAAGCAAATACGATTATGGCAATTACATTGGAAAAAGGACAGCGGATAGGCATAGGTCTATCTAAAGTTAGTGTAGGTCTCGGATGGGACCCGAATGAAGGTACAGGTTTTGATTTCGATTTGGATGCCTCTGCATTTATGTTGGGAAGCAACAAGAAAATTCCCAATGACAATTATTTCATATTCTACAATAATCCGAAATCTCCAGACGGAGCGGTGGAATCTACAGGTGATGACACTACTGGAGGCAATAGTGACGGAGGGGATGATGAAACATTGAATGTTGACCTGCAAAAAGTTGACCCTTCCATTCAGGAGATTCTGTTTGTTGCTACAATTTATAAGGCAGACGAAAGGAAACAGAATTTTGGGCAGGTTAGAAACTCTTACATCCGCATCTACAATTCAATCACCAACGAAGAAATAGCACGCTATGATTTGGACGAGGATTTCTCTATTGAAACAGCCGTTGAGTTCGGGCGTTTGTATCGCCGTGGCGGAGAATGGAAGTTCGAAGCTATGGGTATAGGTAACAAAGGTGGATTGCAAGCATTGGTCAACAAATATCAATAAACCATGCCTATAAATCTTGTAAAAGGACAGAATCACGTGCTCAACATGAATATTTTTCATGTTGGGCTTGGATGGGACGTGAATGAAGGGGCATCACCATATCCATTTGACCTTGATGTGTCTGCATTCATGATTGGAGCCAATAAGAAAATACTCAATGATGATTTCTTGGTATATTATAATAGTGAACATAGAGTTCTGCCATCTAATTTGACACGGTTCGAACCTTTTTCTGCAAGTAAATATCCACCTTATACTGATACTCAAGGCTGCTATCATTCGGCTGATATGCATTGGAAAGAGGAGACAAGACCCGTTTCACCGGAATTTTCAGTTATAGGGTCAATAGATGACCAAGATGGTTCTACCTCAGAAGATGGCGATGATGAAATTATGGATATAGATTTATCAAAAGTGTCAAATGACATTCAAGAAATTGTAATCACAGTAAGCATATATGACTACCAAAACCGTAAACAAAACTTTGGTCAGGTAGAACGTGCTTATGTCCGTCTTTATAAGCAGGGGCAAGAAACCGAAGGTCAGGAAGACTTCAGATATGATCTAAATGAGGATTTCTCAATATGTGCTTCCATTGAATTTTGCAGGTTATATCGCTACAAAGGGGGATGGAAAATTCAAGCGACAGGCATTGGGCATCATGGCGGTCTTGAGGAATTAGTTGAAAAATACAGATAACTTCATTTCTATGGCTATAGTTCTTGAAAAAAGTGGCGACCAACATCGCATAAACCTTGAAAAAGGTGGGGCTTCCTCTATGGGAGAAATCATTATAAATCTCAATTGGAGTAAGGGAAGTTTGATGAAACAAATTTTTGGAAAGCCATAGACCTTGACCTCGGATGCTTTTATGAGCTTCGGGATGGAAAGAAAATGTTGATTGATGGATTGCAATTCTCTCATAACAGAGGAGGAAACCGCCATCAGCAAACAAGGCAGGGATGTTACGATTACGCGCCTTACATTTGGCATCAAGGTGATGACAGAGGTGGTAGCTCTTCTTCTGGGGAAACAATCTATGTAAACCTAAGGGGGTCAATGTGATAAAGCGTATAATCGTCTATACTTCATATATGAAGGCGTGGCAAAATGGTCTGAAACAAATGCCGTTGTTACGATTAAAGTACCAGGGCATGAAGATGTAATCGTTGAAATGGGAAAACAATTTTCAAATAAAACATTCTGCGCCATAGCTCAATTGGATTTTGGTGGTGATGATTCCATTACGGTTAAAAGACTGATTACGTTCCATGATGGACATAAGGATTGTGACATGATGTATGGATGGGGATTTAACTACTCGCCAGGAAGCAAGGACTAATGTTGAATAATTTATAAAGAAATATTTTATGGCAATACGATTAGAAAAAGGACAACGCATTAATCTTGAAAAAGATAATGGTGCGAAGCTACAAAGCATCTGTGTAGGTGTCAATTGGGGTGCAATTAAGAAAAAGAATTGGTTGGGTTTTACTACAACTGAAGCGGTAGATTTAGATGCCAGTTGTGCTCAGTTTGATGCTCAAGGTAATATCATTGACAAAGTTTGGTTTAGACATCTCGCTTCTAATGATGGGGCAATCAAACATAGTGGCGATGATTTAACAGGAGATATGGATGGAGACGATGGGTTGGACAATGAAGTTATAACTGTTGATTTGCACAAAGTTAATCCACGAACAGATAAGATTGCCTTTGTATTGAACAGCTTTCGTGGTCAAGATTTTAAACTAATTCCTTTTGCGTCTATTAGAATTTATGAAGGAACTCCTACAAAGGTACGGGAAGTATTTGCTACTTATGATATTGCGAATGACCCAACTTTTGCGGGGAGTGTATCAATGGTAATGGGAATTTTCTATAAACGTAATGGGGAATGGAAATTCAACGCCATTGGTGAACCGACAAGAGATAGAGATTTCGAAAGCACTTTACAAACTGTCAAACAAAAATATTTATGAGAAGATTACCCGTTTACTTGTTATTGGATACATCTGGCTCTATGTACGGGGAACCGATAGAGGCGGTCAAAAATGGAGTCCAGACACTTATTTCAACCTTACGAGGAGACCCTTATGCCCTTGAAACAGCATATATTAGTATCATAACTTTCAATTCTGTGGCTCAACAGGTAACACCTCTTACAGAATTGTCGGCTTTTCAACAACCCCAAATTGAAGCAAGCGGATGTACTGCTTTGGGCGAAGCACTGACCTTGCTTGCACAAAAGGTTGATACCGAAATTGTCAAAACCACACAAGAAGTCAAAGGAGATTGGAAGCCTTTGGTTTTTCTTATGACAGATGGCGAACCTACAGATGATTTGCAGAAGGGGCTTGACGAGTTCAAGAAAAGAAAATTCGGTATGGTCGTAGCTTGTGCCGCAGGGCAAGGTGCTAACACGAATACGTTAAAGAAGATTACAGAAAATGTCGTTCAGCTTGATACAGCCGACAGCGCAACAATTAAGGCGTTCTTCAAATGGGTAAGCGCAAGCATCAGTACAGGCAGCCAAAAAGTTGAGGATACTCACGGCGATGTTGCATCGATGAGCGAGCTACCTCCTCCACCTCCAGAAGTAAATATCGTTGTGTAAAGAAACAAAGCAAAGTGGCACGAAACAGTTTGTGCCACTTATGCTATAAAGTTTATCAAGAATGAGACATTTACCTGTATATATTTTGATTGATACCAGCGGGTCTATGAAGGGTGAACCGATAGAAAGTGTCAAGGTTGGCTTGTCTGATATGATTGCAACTCTCCGTCAAGACCCGTATGCGTTGGAAACTGTTTGTATAAGCATAATAACTTTTGACAGGGAAGTAAATCAGATTTTACCTTTGACCGAACTTGCCGATTTACAGATACCCAATATCATCACGCCGGATTCAGGCCCGACATTTCTTGGAAAGGCATTGGAAATGCTTTGCAATCGGATTGAAGTTGAAGTTCAAAAGGGTACACCTGAACAAAAAGGCGATTGGCGTCCATTACTCTTCGTGTTAACAGATGGCAAGCCTTCCGACATTCAGGTTTATGAGAATATCATCCCCAAAGTAAAAAATAAAAATTTTGCAAGTATAATCGCTTGTGCAGCCGGTCCCAAAGCAAAGATAGAACCGCTAAAAAAGCTCACAGACCAAGTGTTTACACTTGATACAATGGATGCCACATCGTTTAAGAAATTCTTTGTGTGGGTTTCTGATGTTATAGGTGTAGGAGGAAAAAGTGTGGGAACAACGGATTCTTTGGAATTGCCAGGACCACCTGCGGAAGTGAATATAGTAATATAATTGTTTATGAGAAGATTACCGATATATTTTCTGATTGATGTTTCAGAATCAATGGTTGGAGAACCAATCATTCAGGTAGAGAAAGGCATGAGGAATATCATACAAGAGCTAAGGACTGACCCGTATGCTCTTGAAACAGTATTTGTGTCTGTCATCGTTTTTGCAGGAAAGGAAAAGGTCTTGTCTCCTTTAACTGAGTTGTACAAGTTCTATCCACCGCAGTTTCCTATAGGCGGAGGAACATCGTTAGGCACTGCTTTGGACTGCCTGATGAACGATATTGACAAGTCCGTAAAGAAAACAACTGTTGAAATGAAAGGCGATTGGAAGCCTATCATTTTCCTTTTTACTGACGGGATGCCAACCGACAATCCACAGCAAGCCTTCAACCGATGGAACGCACATTATAAGAGAAAAGCGAATTTGGTTTGTATTTCAATCGGTGACAATACTGATACTAAAATGCTTGGAAAAATCTCAGACAATGTGTTGAGATTGAATGATACAGGGGAACAATCCTTCAAGGCCTTTTTCAAATGGGTTACGGCTTCAATCAAGTCAACAAGTGTTTCTGTTACCGATATGGGAACTGATGAAATCCAACTTGCTTCCACATCGGGAATTGACCTTGAAAAGGTGGATACGACTAAAGACTGCACTGTGGATGAGAACTTTGTCGTACTGCTCGGCAAATGTTCAAATACAAAAAAGGAATATCTTATCAAATACGCCAAGCGAGTAGGTAAAATACCCGGATTAGAGCAACTTGACGTAAAAGGAATAGACTACAAACTTGTGGGGGCTTATCCAATTGACGATAAGGCTTATGAAGAATTAAGCGATGGCAAGTCCAACCGCAACATCAACACCATGTCTTTGATAGGAGTACCCACTTGTCCTTGTTGTGGCAATCAATTCGGCGTAGTCGTATGCGAATGTGGCAACATTATGTGTTCAGACGGTCAAACTACCGCTTGTCCGTGGTGTGGAATGGAAGGCTCATTAGGAGCTATTGGTGATGGCGGTTTGGATATAACACGGGGAAGAGGTTGATTATGAACATAGAAAAAGCAATAGACCTCCTAAGCAATGGAGAATCTGATGAACGCATGAGTGGCTTCATCAAATATTATGCTAACAAGCTGTGGGCTGAATATAATGAATATCTTATGAATGAAATTGTTGTGATAGAGAACAAGGTAAAAGAACTGCCTATCGTTATACCTAATGCGTCTATCAGAAAGCCGTATAATGCGATTGTATCAATACCGTGCGAAGAAATGACCGACATAACATTATCAGGTCTCACAGAAGAAGTGCAAGGGCTTATAATTGAGAAGCAGGAGGATGGCAAATCTTTTAAGATAAGTGGAACTCCCAAAGAAAGCGGAACTTTTGATGTCACGTTAAGATACAAATATCGTGGTTTATCTGTTGAGCGTCCTTATCTGGAACGTATGTTACAAATTATCATCAATCCAGACCCAAGGGATTTATGGAAAGATATTCCTGTGCCCGAAGATATAGAGTATCCGAAAGATAATACGGCAAAAGAATATGTAAAAGTTGCTGCACTTTCCGATGGAACTCCGCAAAAAGATATTGTGGCTGCAAGCAAAAGAGGCCGTTCACATGCACAAGAAGGTAAGCCACGTGATGACGATTTCCGTTTGTATCATGACGAAAAAACGAATTGGTATGTCATTGCCGTGGCCGATGGAGCGGGGTCTGCACCCTATTCCCGTGAAGGTTCAAGAATAGCTTGCAATGTAGCAGTTGAGCATTGTAAAGAACAATTGGCTGATTCTGAAAATTTTGATGATGACATCAATCTCTATCATCTTGACCAAAAATCGGAAGCGGCAGGTAAAGCTATTAGTGCGGATATATACAAAATCGTAGGTAATGCCGCCTTAAAAGCGCATAAGGCAATAGCGGCAGAGGCTCAACCAAAAGGTCGCAAGACCAAGGAATACTCTACAACATTGTTACTGGCTATCTGCAAAAAATATGATTTTGGTTGGTTTGTTGCCTCATTCTGGGTCGGCGATGGGGCAATATGTCTTTACAACCAAGATAATGAAACTGCGATGATGCTCGGTATGCCTGATGAGGGTGAATATGCCGGGCAAACACGTTTCCTTACAATGCCTGAGATATTTTCGGATTCCAATAAATTCTACCAAAGAATGAATTGCCGGATTGTTCCGGACTTTACAGCTTTATTCCTTATGACGGATGGCGTTAGCGACCCCAAGTTTGAAACCGACGCTAATCTGAAGTCTTATGATAAGTGGAATGAATTATGGGCTGACCTTAAAGAGAATGGAGTGGAATTAACGGATGATAATGAGGAAGCTGCAAATCAGTTGTTGAATTGGTTGGACTTTTGGTCACCGGGAAACCATGACGATAGAACCATTGCAATATTGTATTAAACGTAAAGCATAATGGCAAATAAAATAACTCTGACAGCAAATGACGGAAGTATCGTTGAGTTTTATGATGAAATAAAAGCTCAAGGTGGGGTTAAGGATGTTTATTTTAGTCCTGACAAAACCTATGTTGTCGCTTTCTATCGCAAGCCAATCAATGCTAATGACAGAGAGCGTATCACCAATATTGTTGGTATCTATCGCCAGCGGATTTTCGATACTCCAGAGGGGAATTATTGGAAAAATCTGTTTGCATGGCCTACAAAAATGGTAGAATGGAATGGAAAGACAGGCATCATAATGCCATTTTATGACAAAAGGTTCTTCTTTTCTTCAGGACCATTTAAAGGTAAAGAAAAAGAGGGAAAATGGTTTGCTTCCGCTAAATTGCGTAACAAATTTTTGCCTGCTGACCAAAAAGGAAATTGGCTGACTAACCTTCATATGTGTATCAAGATTGCACGTGCTGTCCGACGACTCCATGCGGCAGGATTGGCACATTCGGATTTGTCTTACAAGAACATACTGGTTGACCCGATTACAGGAAGTGCATGTATCATTGATGATGACAGTTTAGTAGTTCCGGGCAAATTTCCTCCTGAGGTTATAGGTACACCAGATTTCATTGCCCCTGAAGTCATTGAGACCAAGCATCTTGCATTAGATGATAAACAACGGAAACTACCGAGTATCTATACAGACCGTCATGCATTAGCTGTCCTGATATATATGTACCTGCTTAATAGGCATCCGTTAAGAGGCGGCAAGGTGAATGATGTCAATGACAGTGGACGTGATGAGGAATTGTCTATGGGTGCAAAAGCCTTGTTTATTGAGAATCCAACAGACAAGTCCAATAGGGTTAAAGCCCAGCAACTATCCCCTGCCGAGTTGCCACAAGGCGACCCTGCAAAGATGCCATATACTATTTGTGGCCCGTATCTGAAGAAATTGTTTGACCGTGCTTTCGTAGAAGGTTTGCACGACCCGTCAAAGCGTCCGAGTGCAGCGGAATGGGAAGATGCCTTAGTCAAGACAACCGATTTGGTACAGCCATGCCAGAATCCTAATTGTGAAGCCAAGTGGTTTGTATTTGACAACACTACCAAGCCTAAATGCCCGTTTTGTGGCCAGCCATATCACGGACAATTGCCGATATTGAATTTTTATTATGCTCCCTCACATGGCAAATTCATATCGGAAAATTATCGTTTGATGGTATATGACAAGCAAACTCTGTACAAATGGCACGCAAATAATTTAGTATCTCCAAGTGAACGGACATCTGAAGCTGACAAAAAGCCTGTTGGGGATTTTCATTTCTTCAATAATCAGTGGATTCTGATAAATCGCAATCTTCCTGACATGATGGATGTTACAGAGAAGAAGCCTATCGCTATAGGCGAATATGTGCCGCTAACAGAAGGAAGGCAGATATTGCTTGACAAAGGACAGGGAGGACGACTCATTGTTGTTCAACTTGTTAACAATTAGAACGATAATAATCATTTATAAAATCACGAAGCAATAGATATAAAGCAAAATGAAAAAATCAATCGCTCTGCTAATTGGTATTGCATTAATTTTATTAGGTACGTTGACAAGAGGTAATTGGATTATCGGACTGAAATTATTGTGTGCCATATTTCTGGTTATGCTCGTACTTTATTGGAAAATAGCACCCTTTAAGCAACAGCTATTCCCTAAATATCAAAAGGCTTTTGGCATAACAGAAAGAATATTCATGAGATTGCAGAATATCTTAGGCTTTATTCCCAAAATACAAATGGGGCAACGTTTGCAACTTGACACTTCGTTGATTGTATGTATCTTTTTTACGCTTTTGATATTAGTTGTTTTGTGAAAACATTGACTGTATCAACCAAACTGGATAAATCGGAACTAATAATATGGCAAGGAAGAAAATCGTAAGAATACCGGGAGTAAGTTTTTCTTGGAAACGTGCGCTGGGCATAACACAGGCAAAACAGAAATTTGCCCGTCAAACCGGAATACCAACATCCAAGGCTGGATTGGAGCGTAAATTGGGAAAAGCTCTACTTAAAGTCCTATTTGGCAAATAATTATTAATCAATAAGTTTTTCAGTATATGCAACAGAAAAAGCATTACATTGGCTTGACAGATGCAGAAGTCTTGGAGAGCCGTAAAAAGTATGGAGTAAACATCCTTACTCCACCAGAGAAAGAACCGTTATGGAAACAATTTTTGGAGAAGTTCACAGACCCACTTATCATCATCCTGATGATAGCGGGCGTTTTGTCCATTGGAATTTCATTTTACGAGTATTTCGGGCTCAATGAAGGTTTTACTGTGTTCTTTGAACCCATTGGCATTTTTGTGGCAATTTTACTTGCTACCGGGTTGGCTTTCTATTTTGAATTAAAGGCGGATAAGGAGTTTGCCATATTAAACCAAGTGAATGATGACGAACTGGTTGAAGTCATACGAAACTGCAATGCAACTCAAATTCCCAAGAAAGATGTGGTTGTTGGGGATGTTGTCATCATTAATACTGGTGCAGAAGTTCCTGCAGATGGTGAACTGCTGGAATGTGTCAGTCTGAATGTAGATGAATCCACGCTTACGGGAGAACCGATGTGCCATAAGAGCGTTGACGAAAAGGATTTTGACCCAGATGCGACATATCCTACCAATCACGTTCTTAAAGGAACTAAGGTGATGGAGGGGCATGGTATATTCCGTGTGACTGCGGTCGGGGATAAAACAGAAAACGGCAAGGTTTTCGTAGCCGCGCAAATTGATGACAGTGTAAAGACACCACTCAACGAACAATTGGATGGGTTAAGTGACCTGATAACCAAATTAAGCTATGGATTTGCTGCATTAGTAGTTATCGGTCGTTTGTTGATTTACTTTTTGGGAGACAATTCAATGGAATGGGCACATATTACGGCATATGTACTCCAGACGTTAATGATAGCCGTCACTCTAATTGTCGTTGCTGTGCCGAAGGATTGCCTATGGCTGTAACCTTGAGCCTTGCATATAGTATGCGTAGGATGTTGAAAACTAACAATCTTGTACGCAAGATGCACGCATGTGAAACGATGGGAGCCACAACTGTAATTTGCACGGATAAAACCGGAACACTGACCCAAAATCAGATGAGCGTTGAGGAAGCTCAATTCTACGGTTTGGCTAATCAGGCATTGGGGACAGATGAAACAAGCCGTTTAATAAAAGAGGGCATTGCGCTTAATTCTACGGCATCATTGGATTTAAGTAATCCTGACAAGCCTGTGGTATTGGGCAATCCCACAGAGGGGGCATTGCTTTTATGGCTTAGAAATAATGGCATTGATTACCGCAATCTGAAAGAAGATGCCAATGTAGTGGAAGAATTGCCTTTCTCGACGGAAAGGAAATATATGGCGACAGTTGTTGACTCTGCCCAACTGGAAGGAAAGAAAATCCTCTATGTTAAAGGTGCTCCCGAAATAATCCGCTCCCTTTGCAAGCAAATCGACAAGAATGTGAATATTGCCGATATTGACAGACAACTGACGGACTATCAAAATCGTGCAATGCGTACTTTAGGTTTTGCATACCAAGTATTGAATGACAGTGATATGGCTATCGCAGACGGTAAAGTGGTTGCTGATAACCTTACTTTCATGGGGATTGTTGCCATTGCCGACCCTGTCCGTAAAGATGTTCCAGCAGCCGTGCAAAAGTGTATGGCCGCAGGCATTAATGTAAAAATCGTAACAGGAGATACTCCCGGAACAGCCAAAGAAATAGGGCGGCAAATCGGATTATGGACTAAAAAGGATAGTGACAGTGCAATAATAACAGGAGCGGAGTTTGAGAAACTTTCAGATGACGAACTTGATAAGAAAGTGCTTGGATTGAAGATTATCGCTCGTGCCCGTCCATTGGATAAGAAACGTCTGGTTGAATCCTTACAAAGAAACAATCAAGTGGTAGCAGTAACAGGTGACGGTACGAATGATGCTCCTGCACTCAAGGCGGCTCATGTGGGCTTGTCAATGGGTGACGGCACTTCCGTAGCCAAAGAAGCCTCGGACATTACCATTATAGATAATTCATTCAGCAGTATTTGTCGTGCAGTAATGTGGGGGCGTTCGCTTTATCAAAACATTCAGCGTTTTTTATTGTTCCAACTCACGGTCAATGTGGCTGCATGTTTTATCGTGTTGGTGGGTGCATTCATGGGAACAGAATCTCCGTTGACCGTGACGCAAATGCTGTGGGTGAACTTGATAATGGATACATTCGGTGCTATGGCTCTTGCCTCATTACCACCTTCACAATCTGTAATGAAAGACAAACCTCGTGACCGTAAAGCCTTCATCCTTACCAACCTATGATGAAAGACATTCTCGGTGTTGGCGGATTTTTCTTCTTGCTGCTTGTTGTGTTCCTTTATATATTCCAGCACACTGAAATCACGCAAATGACAGACCTGTTGCATTGCAAGCTCGGTGAAGCCAATGGATTGTCACCATACGAACAGACTCTATTGTTTTCAATTTTTGTGTGGACGCACCTTTGGTATATGTTCAATACCCGTTCATTTGAAACAGGAAAAAGTTTCTTCCAACTTAAGATGAGCAAAGAGTTCTTTACTATTGTCGCTATTATTTTCATTGGGCAGATAGTGATAGTTGAAGTCCTTTATGATTTCTTTAACTGTACTCCAATGAAACTTATAGACTGGGTGATAATAGTGGTTCTTTCCTCACTGGTTCTTTGGGCAAGAGAGTTATGGCACTTACTAACCAAAAGGGGATAAATTGCTTTTCAAGAAAACAAGTAAAGAGGATGTGGGGTATAAACCTATATCCTCTTTTTCAATATATACAGGTTGCCCGACTTCGGAGGAGCAGCCCGGCGGCAAGGCTTTCGGGAGTAACCCGAAAGGTTTCGAGTAACTCGAAACATACCTTGCTGCTGCCACTTTTCGGCAGTAACCGAAAAGCCTTCGGGTAACTCGAAGGACACCTTGCTGTGCTTTTGAGAGCACAAGAAATCCGTCAGCAAACGGATTTGAATTAGTGCTGTTATTTCGGATTTCAAAGCATCGTTTCCCGATGCCCAAGCTGCCCAAAAGAAGAAAGGAAATGAGGGTATAAGAGGGCATAAGAGAGTGGTTATATCCGCATGAATGCTTGCAAGCCAGACTGCGTGTGGGTTCTCGTGAATGCAAACACGTGCGGACATACACACACTGGCCTGCAAGCCTGCCCGCACTCCGACCTGCCAGCCATCCTGCTTGCCTGCCGACCGGTCTGCCTGCGTGCCTGCCTGCCGGCACACAGACAAGCGCGCAGGCAGGCTATTCGCAAACGATTAGGCTCAAATACAATGTGGAAACGGTATTGAATTAAAAGTAGGACAGTGCTACTGATTTTCATCAGCAAGATGTGCAACAAATGTACAATAATGACAAGATGTTTGATTTACTCTATTTTTCAGAGGAATAACTTTGGCAATAAGGAAGAAAAACACTACTTTTGCAAATGAGAAAAGCGTTCTTATGATTAGTGCAGAACATAGCAGAATATAGAAGCCTGCTGGTTTCCAAGTCGTTACCTGTCAAGCTGACAATCTTTGTAAGTCCCTTGTTTTCAATGAGTAAGAGAAAGTAATATGTCTTGAGCAATGAAAGGTCATGTCGAAGCCGTATGTCCGTCCCAGTTCTCTGGTGAGCTTGATGAGATACCCCCGGCAATAGAGGTTGAAAATCCTGTCACTTTTACGCTCGTGGCGGTATTTCTCGATGATCTGCAACGGCACGTTCAGCAGGCGGATGGCCGAGGGCGTTTCGGTCTTCTGGCGCCGGATGTGTATCCAGTACGTTCCGTCGTCCGACTGCGTGATGTCTTTTTCGGACAAGCGTTTCAGGTCGGCGTAGGACAACCCCGTGAAGGTAGCGAAGAGAAACCAGTCCCGCACCCGCTGGAGGTTGGGTTTATCGACGGGAGTTTCCATCAGCTTTTTGAGGTCTTCGAGTTTCAAATGGCGGCTCTTGCGCCGGGGCAGTTCCGGGTGCAGCTTCCCGTAAGGGTCGCGCCGGAGTGTACCCTGACTGACAGCCCGCTTGGTCATTTTCTTCAACCGGTAAAGATGCTCGTGTACTGTCTTGGGTTTCATTTCACGATCTGTACGCAGGAATATTTCAAAATCATCGTAGAACTCCCGGTCAAGGCTCCGCAACGCTACATCCTCCTTTTCCTTCCTTTTTTTCACGAAGGAGGCTAAAATATTATAGGAGTTCTCGTAACTTTCATAGGTTTCTTCCTTGCGATCCACGCCGACACGCTTGCGGAACTCCTCGTTATGCTCGCGGAACAAGGCAAGGAGGGTGAACGGTTTCTGCCCGATTCCTTCCACGGCGTTTTTGACCAGCTCGGCCGTCACGAAACCGAGGCTTTTACGAATATGACGGTAATGTCCGGTGATTTTTTCGGTCAGTTTCTCTATTGCCAGGTTTACCGTTCGGGCGTTCTCGCTTCGTCCGTTCGCCCTTTTGGTTTCCGGATTCCAAAGCGATGGATCGACAAACGCGTTGATATTGATCGGGGCCGACTTGGTGTCGATGCTTACCTTGCATAACAATTTACATGTTCCGTCCTTGCGGACTTTCGTGCGGTTGATGTAGAACAGCAGGGAGAACGTGCTGCGACGTTTTATCTCTTTATTATTCGTTTCCATAATCGTTGTGAATTTGATTGTCAATGATAGATTAAATAGCTACGGAGAAGCGGTCGGCAATCTTTTCCTCTAAAGACCGGGTATCCATGTCGATCTTGTCATCGGTCACTTTGGCGTAAATCTGCGTCGTGGAAATGCGGCTATGCCCCAGCATTTTACTGACGGTTTCAAGCGGGACACCATGCGAAAGCGTGATCTCGGTGGCGTAGGTATGGCGTCCGCAGTGAAAGACGAGCTTCCGTTCAATTCCGCAAATGGCGGCAATACGTTTCAGTGTCCGGTTGAGTTCGTTGTTGCTGTACATCGGCAGCAGTTTTCCTTCCGGGGCCATATCCCGGTACTTGTCGAGGATGAGCAACGGTATGTCGAGCAACGGCACTTCATAGTCGATTTTCGTCTTCTTGCGGGCGGTCTTGATCCATACCTCACCGTCCTCGGCCACTTCCAGATCCTCCGTCGTCAGGCGGCACATGTCCCCGTAAGGGATACCCGTGTAGCAGGAGAAGAGGAACAGGTCGCGGATATGGTAGAGTTTCGGGTCGTGCAGGGGTGTGGTCATCAGCGTTGTAACTCCGCTGCGGTAAGGTATTTCTGTTCCCGCTCGGGATGTTCGGCTTCATAACCCGCGAATGGGTCGGCAGTGATAATCCCTTCCGCGATGGCTTCCCCGACAATCGTGTTCAACCGTGTGACAAGCAACACGATAGTTCCCAGGGCAAAGCGGCGCTCCGTGCGTAGGTAGAGGTCATAGTTGTCGATGAATGAACGGTTCAGGGCCGTGAAAGGAACATCCGACAACTTGTATTTCTCCTGGATGAAAGCAGCCACACAGTTACAAGCATAGCGGTAAGATTGCGCTGTTCCCTTTTCCCGGTTCACGCCGACACGTTTTTCGAAATGTTCGATGAACGTCCGGAAATAACCCAACAGGGTTTCCTGCCCGAAAGCCCTCCCCAACAACAGATTCCTTATTTCTTCAGCCGTTACATTCTCACGGGTGGCTGACAGTTCGTCATAAATGGAAATGGCTGAAGCTCGCAAATCGTCCAGTTGCCGGTTGATTTCCCGCGCGGCGTTACTTTTACCCGTGGCACGTCCGGATGCCCACAGTGCAGCGGGTACGGACATTTTCGCACTAAAAGCCGCTTCTGAAAATTTGCCGACAACAAGTTTCGCCATGACCGGGCAATGTCCCTCGTCATTCATTTCGCTCTTTTTGAGGTAGAACGTAACCGTTACATCCGTCTGTTTCATAACTCTATTTTTTTTATGTTGCAAAATTACTTGATATAGAGTTATTTACAGTTATGAAAATTATAGCGGAACAAAGAATAAAACCCCGGATGCCGGTAACATAACCTGTATTTCCATGAAAAACGGAAAAAAACGGTTATCTTTACGGGCAAAATATAGGGTTCTTTGCATGGTGAACGGTAAAACCGCGGGTGGTCAAGCGTTATTTTGCCGGATTATCCGGGGCTAAAAAAGGCAACGGATAAGTAGCAAATCTGTCTCTTAACCTTTCATTATCCTGCATTTTAGCGATTTGGAAAGGCATAGAAGAATTTGGCTTAACTCTCCTCAATACCAAACACTTACTTTATTTATCCAAATTTTGTCGTTTTTTTGCGAGTTCTTCGTATATTTGCAATCGGATTGAGACAACTCTATCCAAGACATATTTAGAAAAGAAAGAAGCGTTATGCTTATCTTGTAAATCGAAAACGTAGGAAATTTTCAGATGTAGTACAAGGAAGGCATAGTGGTTCTCACGCTATAGCGTGGGCTGCTATATCCATATCTGTACTACAGATTTCCTACGACCTTCGATTTAAGACGTGGTATTTGCAGTTCACGCTTTTATTATTTAATAACAGCCTTCTAAGGACTGGGAAGACATAAAAGAACTTAGGATGATGGATAAATTATCGGTTCACGCAAAAAAGACATTTCTTTCCCAACGACTTATTGCATGGGTATGTTGCTTATGCGCTATCGGAACAGCGGCAAAAGCATACGCAAATAATGATCCTACGTTTACAGTTTCTGCTCCGGAGAATATCGAAATTAATAAACAGTTCCGGCTGACATTTATTGTATCTTTCCCGGAGAAACCTGCTACTGTTGAAATACAGAATCTTGCTGTGCCCGAATTGAAAGGCCTTAAGGTGTTACTTGGCCCCACCAAAAGCAGTGCCACCAATGTGGAAAAAGTAGATGGAGAAATAAACCGGAAATATCAAGAGTCTTATACTTATGTGTTGCAGGCATTACAGGTGGGCAGGTGTTCCATTCCCTCTGCAAGTATTGTGGTGAACGGGCATCAGCTACATTCGCAGCAACTCGCAGTGAATGTCGTACCTGACGGGAAATTACCTCCTTCTTCCGACCCACAACCAAAACCGGATGTCTTTATGACAATGAACGTATCAGAACGCTCTCCTCGTATAAATGAACCCGTCGTGTTGGAATGCAAGTTATATACCACATCCCTTGCAGATAGCCTCGCCAATATGGAACAACTCATCTCTTCGGACGATTTCAAAATAGAACCGATAGATTTGCGGGGCAGCGCATGGCAAATAGAGCATCGGAATGGAAAGAATTATCAGGTGGCGGTGTTCCGGAAGTTATTACTCTATCCCTACGGGCGGGAGAACTTCGTATAGGAGACCTGTACATGGATGTTTATATCAGGCGGTACAATCTTTCTTCAGACCCGTTTGAAGCATTTTTTGAGGACGGCAACCACCAATTCGTAAAACAACGGGTGAACTGTCAGGGCATCACTCTCCATGCACACGAATAAACAGCTAAAACTTATGGATATGAAAACGAAAACAATTGTAACCGCAATGCTGCTGGCTACGGCGTATGTGCTGTTAGTCAATCTGATGTTCCTGTCCGGTTTCGGTAAGGATGAAATGGTAAAGGTTGGTTGGTATAGTGAGTTCGGAGGAAACAGCACGACTACCCTATATCCTCTTTATGTGTGGCTTAACTTTCCTTACACAGTTTGCTTTTATTTCTTCACGACGCTTTTCTTCGCCAAAGTGAAAGTACACGTAAACAAGTGGCTGGGCGAAACGGCTTTTGTGCTGTGGTGTGTCAGTCTCGTTCCGATTTTGGTGAATACCGTTTACGACTTGTATATGGTATCCAGTTTTGACGGAGATGAAATGTACCGTTCTTTGGAGAATTATTGGGAAACGGAAGGCAAGTCTGATTATCCTTTTATGTGGCTTCTGCTTTCGTCCCGTGTAGGGAATAATCGGAATTGGATGAACGATTTGAATTATTACGGTAATTGGGCGCTTTGGGCAGCTTTCTTGGCATTTGCCATTGTCTTTGCCTTACTGTTTAAGAAAGACAAAGTATTAGGCATTGCGGGTGCGACAGTTATGGTGGTATCTATCCTGCTGAACATGTTTCTGCTGCCATGCGGGTATATTGCCATCGACCTGTGTTGGATTGCATTATGTGCGGCAGTCTTATGGAGATTGCGCCAGTCGTCATTTGATAAACCGTTCGTTTTGCCATGAGAAGATTTTTATTAATACTGGCGGTAGTCCTTTTTGCGATGACCGCTTTTGCCGCCATTGCTCCCGGTCTATATCGGGTAAACGTTAACTCCACGCTCAATGTGCGCAATGCACCGGGTGGGGCTAAAATCGGATCGTTGTCCAATGGAGATCTCGTGCAGGTGACGGCGTGCGAAGATGATTGGGCACAAGTGTCTTTGAATGACGGTCGCACGGGCTATGTGCATGAACAATACCTTGAGCCTTTCTCCACTCTGGCTGCTCCGGCTGGAACATCTTACTCCACAGTCGGTCTTTCCGAACTCCGGCATTATACCCCTTTTGCCATATTGCTGTTTGCCGTCATTGCCTTCATCGGACTACGTACAGATACCAGATCGTTGTTCCACGCAGGTTGCCTTTTATGGGGCGGGGCTGAACTGTTCATGTTCGGAGCTGGGAGTGACAGCGCACTCGTCTGGTTCTGCGACCCTTCGGATGTAGGATGGATATTTACTATTATCAATTTTTTTGTAGCTATTGGCATCCTGTTCTTCCAGTACACTATTTACCGGGAGTTTACGGGCAGTCTTTTCGATGGCTTTTGGAGAAAACTTCTGTTTGGTATCTTTATCATTGTAGGAGTAATCCTGTTCTTAGGTATTTTTAATTACAATAGATACGACAGTATCACCCTGATTCGCCAGAAACTCCGTTCTTTAACGAGACTTGGCATTTCGTACTTGCTTTCGTTGCCTATATGGCAGTATTGCTCTATTTGTTAAGAGATTGTGGTATTTGGATGAGCCTTTCGTTCACGGTGTTTGCTTTTGGTTTGGGAATTTCTTTTCTTGGAATGTTGAGCACCTTGATACTTGGAGCTTTACTGTGGCTGGGGCTGGCAGCATTCTCCGGCAGTGGAGGGAGCAATGGAAGTCGCGGAAATATCATAATTGAAGATTATGACGGTACGTATGAAGCCTACGAACATGGCTTTGGAATCTACAAAGATGTAACAGGTTCAGGCAAGACGTGGCGAAAGGAGGATTCTCAATATATCAGAATAAATTAAACATCGTCCATTATGAAAACGATCAGAAGTATGCTCAAACATTTATTCTTGGCTGTTCCGCTTATGCTCATAGTGTCATGTAACAGTCAACCACCATCTACCCTTATACCGCACCGTTGCGAAAACGGGAAATTCGGCTATGTCGATGAAAAAGGCAAGGAATGTATAGAAGGCAAATACGATTATGCCGAAGAATTTTCCGAAGATTTGGCAGTAGTGCAAGTGGGCAGGTACTTTGGGTACATAGACCGTAAAGGAGAAATCGTCATCCCGCTACAATATACTCAGGCTGCTTACTTCCTCCAAGGCAGGGCATTGGTGGCAAAAGAGGAACTGTATGGTTTCATCGACAAGGAAAACAGGGAAATCATTCCCTGTATTTATGAACGTATCACGCCGTTTGCCTCACACGAAGCCTATGCGGTAAAGAACGGAAAGACAGGCATCATCGATACGGAGGGTAAAGTGCTCGTGCCGTTTGAATACGATAAAATAGAACAACTGAAAAGCGGGCTATTCGTTGTTAACCAAGCCGGCAGGGAGGGTTTCCTCAATGCGCAGAAACAAATGATTCTGCCCTGCCAATACGGTTACTATACCATAGAGGATAAAGAAGGCAAGCCCCTGATAGTGCTGCGCACAAAAGACGACACTCCCTATTACCGCATCTCGTATAATTCCAGATACGGTCTGATGGACTTTGAAGGCAATGTACTGACACCATGCAAATACGAGAAAATAGGTGCGTTTACAGACGGAAACCTTGCCCATGTCATTCTCAACGACAAGGTTGGCTACATTGACTCGAACGGAAAAGAGGTCATTCCGCCCATATACGACTATTCGAGAACGCTGCCGGGAAACAGGTATGCGCTTTATAAAGACGGTCTTTGTTATCTGGTGGATAACCGGACAGGCAAGCAAGTCACATCCCAAGTTTATAACAAAATAGAGCAATATAGGGACAACCTGCTCAAAGTTTCCCTTGATGGGAAATATGGCATGATAGACCCGGACGGAAATATTGTGCTCGAACCAATCTATGATGAAATGTATGTATATGACGATTGGCTGAAACTTTATATCAAAGGAAGCGGAAAGGATGGTTTTGCCGGACGTGCTACCGTAGAAGAAGCCAAGTTGGTTATTCCTTGTGACAGATATGTCCGCATTGAAAGCTTCAACTTGGGTGGCGGCCAGTATGCCGAAGCGGTCAAAGCTGTCGCCAAATACACGTACCGGAACGGTGTTGTCAACCGGCAGGGAAAAGAGGTTGTCCCTTGCCAATATATCCACATTTACATGATAGAAAACGGAAAATGTCTTGTCATGGAGTCTGGTACTAACCAGCGAAAGTGGGTAAAATTGAATGAATAGCAACATTAAAGTATACACAATTATAATAAAAATCATAGAATAAAAAATAATTCGGCTGAATATAAAAGGAATAGAGTACCGGCTTAAACAAGGAAGCTGCCGACATAGAAAGACAACCGGAGAAATGACCGTGCAGAATAAAGTCTCCGAAACCTGTTTTACAGGATCGGAGACTTGTACTGCAAGACAATCCTCTGCCGGGGATTAGCGTTTGCCATGTGTATGTCTGCAAAAATAGTTTTGCAGGGATTGGTAACGGTTCGGAATGACCGCATTCTCATTGAAACCGTTCAGGCAATGAAGCAATGCTTTTTCGAGCGTGATGTATCGGCGACTGAAAGTCTGTACATTATCCAAGCAACAGGCTTCCAAAGCGTATTTGAACGGTGCAAGATTTTCAGGTTCTCTCCGAATCCGCACATACCACAGGAAGAACAACTGAATCGTGAAACTGTCGGATTCACCTGCTTTCATCAAATGTTCTTCATCAAGCAGCCGTCGGACAAACTCCGGGGTAAGCTGACAATCATTTTTCCGATAATACTTGCGTTTTGCCGTATTATAGGCTGCAAACTGTTCGATGTCCTGTGCCGTCAGCCTATATACTTCCGAGTAAAATGCACGTACTTCTTTACCTGTAACAACGATTTTCTCGTCTCCGAACTCGTATTCATACGCTTTTTCATCGGAGATTTCCTCTTCTGTAAAGGTCTTGAACCCGTAACATTCCGTTACGATGAACGGTTCTTTTCCGAACTTCGCCAGAGATTCGAGGGCATGGAGGCTGTTGCAGGAGAAGAACATGTCGTTTCCAATACTTTCACCGCTTTCCAGCAGCCGGATTTTTACGTCTTCGGAATCGTTGGTGTACTTCCATACTATCCGACAGCTTGCATAATGGGGATTCCTGCCGTTTGCCTCGACAAATCCGGCAAATCCGCTCTTGATGGCGGCCTTTGTCTTCTCTACATCCGTCAGGACGCTTCGTACCTTACAAGTTTCGCACCGGCCGAATTGCAAAGAATCGTCGAAATTTCCGTTATCACTTTAGTGTTGGGGTTTATCGTGGCTTCGCATACTACCTGCGTGCCGCCACATCGTGTACATATTATACTCATATTTTGATAAGATTAAAAATTAATATATCCTTCTATCCGCTATTTTGAACTTGTCGATAAGGTTCTACCAACAGCTGCAATTCCTTTTCAACCAAACAGTTTGTCCAAATTCTGCTTAAAGCATAGCATTCGGAGACACTTCCTATCCGTCCCAAATTTTCCTGTCCGTAATTTGACTAACATTTGTACGCATAATACATAAAAGTTAAATTAAACATCGTTTTTCTTTTCCCTCTCTTCGGAAGCTTTTCGGCTTTCCTTGCCGGGAGAGATTTTACATGCAAGTCAGACAGTAGGGAAAGGACGGAAAGGCAAGCAAACGACCGGGGATTTCACGGAATACCCAACCCGACAGGTACGACATGGCGGGGGACTGAAAGGACATCTCTGATTTGGGAAGGCTGCCGGGCAAATCCACGAGCGTTAGCATGGCGGTGCTTGACGCCGGACGACTGCTGTACCTTTGCATGGAAAAATCCAACCGGCGAGAGAATGTTAACGGGAAGAAAAGGGAAAAGGGTATAGCGGAAAGATATAAAATAATTGTAAAATAAGATGTTACGCCTACAATTATATACAAAATCCTTTCATATCGAACCATCATGCCTTATTTATACCGGACGGGAGCAATGTCGCTCCCGTAAAATAATTAAGGACTATGATAATAGGTTATTTAAGGGTCAGTACGGGCAAACAGAATCCGGCTAACCAGCAAGACGAGATCCGGCGTTTCGCCGACAGTAGAAATCTTTCCGTCAGCCAATGGGTAACGGAGGTCGCCAGCGGCAAGAAGAAGGAGTGCGACCGCAAATTAGGAGGCTGATACGGCGCATGAAGCATGGCGACACGCTGATTGTCACAGAAATATCGCGTCTAAGCCGCACGCTAACGGACCTCATGGCCATCATGGGCAAATGTCTGGAGAAAGGAATCAACCTTTACACGACCAAGGAGGGGTATTCGTTTGACAACTCCATCAACAGCAAGGTGCTCTGCTTCGCTTTCGGCTTGGTAGCGGAGATTGAACGCAATCTAATTTCGATGCGCACCAAAGAGGCGCTCGCCCTGCGGAAAGCCGAGGGTGTCGTCCTCGGACGAAAAAAAGGCAGCTACACGAAAATGAATGTGCTGATCGAAAACCGGAAAGTCGTCGTCGGCATGTTGAAACGGGACTGCACGATTGCCGATATATGTAGCGTTTCAACATCTCGCGAGATACATTTCTGAAATTCCGCAGCCGCTATAAAGAAATAGATAAAGCCATGAAAGAAAAAGAGATAAGACGAAAAGGAATGTCACAAAAACGGACGGTATGATTTTACGTTGGTTAAATCGTTGGTTAAATCGTTCGTTTTCAGCCACAAAATTACAAAAACATGAGCTATCCACAACAAAAATCTGCAAAAAATTGCGTTTCAGCTCTTTGAGTAGGGCGAATTTTCCCGGAGTGTCCGAATAATACGACCTTTTTTCGATAGCTTTTTTAATGAACAAATAAATCGGCATAACAGACAGTTATCAGGCTGATTATTTGTTGGTTTGGTGTTTTTTTGCCTTTAAATGAAAAGGCATGGCACGAGAGAATTGAATAAATAGCTGATATATAAATAGGCATAGACTATGACAATGAAACGAATACTGTTATTATTTCTCTTGTTCTGCGGCGGGTATGTTCATGCACAAGAGTTGGACTCGGTCCGTATCTATTACCGGCAGGGCCACAGAGAAGTGGACGTGCTCTTCAGGGATAATCGCGCGGAATTGGAGCGTTTTATCCGCATTCTACGCGAAGAATACGGGGCGAACCGACTTGAAGGCGTTGTGATACGTTCGTGGTCATCGCCCGAAGGTGTGAACCATCTCAACGAGGTGTTGTCAGATCGCAGGCCGATTCCCTGAAAACCTATCTCGTGCGCCACGCCGAAATTCCCGACAACTTGGTCTGTATACATGGCGAGGGCATCGCATGGATATGTTGCGCCGGATGGTCGCCGCATCGGATATGCTCTATAAAAAAGAGGTATTGCACATCCTCGACCATACACCGGTATGGGTGTTCGACAAGGCGGGTCGCGTAGTGGACGGACGAAAAAAGCAGCTCATGGACCTGCGCGGCGGTATGCCGTACACCTACATGCTGGAGAACTTCTTCCCAGATTTACGCTCCAGCCTTTCGGTGGTCTGCTACCGGAAACCCGAACCGCCTGTAAAAGTCATTCCCCAAAAAGAGTCGGAAGTGAAAGAACCGGAACCGGTCCTGCAACCCGATAGCGTGGCGGAAACGACCTCCGAACCAGCAACGGTGCGGCAGGAAGCGACCGTGCAACCTCAGAGAGCGATGGTGCAGCGACTGGCCATCAAGACCAACCTGCTTTACGATGCGATACTGATGCCCTCGCTCGAAGTAGAGTACCGCATCGCCGACCGCTGGACGGTGAACCTTGAAGGCGAGATGGCATGGTGGAAGAACGACGGCAAGCACAGGTATTATCAAGTGGCAACAATCAGCCGGAGGGACGCTGGTGGTTCGGGCAAAAGCAAGGCAGCCCGTGGCACGGCCACTACCTCGGCGTGTTCGGAGGCTTCACGTGGTACGACCTCGAAAACGGCAAGGAGGGCTATCAGGGCGAAGCGAAATGGTCGGAGTCAGCTACGGCTACATGTTCCCCATCGGACGGCGGCTCTCCTTAGAAGCCGGTATCGGCGTGGGGTACATGCACAGCAAGTATGAGGTGTACGACCCGATACCTTATCTGGGCGGCACACATTACGTCTATCGGCAGACCAGCAAGCTGGACTACTTCGGGCCGCTGAAGTTGAAACTGACGCTCGTTTGGCGTTTGTGGGACACGGATAAGAAGAAAGGAGGCGCACGATGAGACGCACACCGCTATATATGGCATTATACGCCGCCACGCTTCTGTTGTTGGGCGGTTGCCGAAAGGATCTCTGTTACGACCACCCCGACCATGCTTTCTCCGTTCAGGTAAACCTCACCGCCACGTGGGAGCAGGAATGGAACGCAGCTACCAGACCGACTGGCAGTCCGTGTGGAACCCTGCATGGCCCCAACGCTATGACGACCTTCGCCCCGACGTGCCCACCGGCATCCGTGCACGCATCTATACCGGCGGCACCGCCGAGAACGAGGGCAACCTGTCGCCCGAAGGAGGCCGTCTTTATATGAACGAAGGTACGCACGACCTGTTGTTCTACAACAATGACACGGAATACATCGTCTTCAACGACATCGCCGCACTGGCTTCCGCAAGTGCCACCACCCGTAGCCTGACGCGGGGGGCTTTCGAAGCCCTGCACGCGGGGGAACGTACCGTGAACCAGCCCGACATGCTTTACGGCGCATACATAGGCAGCTACGAGGCCCTGCCCACGCAGGAGACTGTCGGTCTGCCCGTGCGTTTGCAGCCGCTCACCTATACCTACCTCGTGCGCTACGAGTTCCAACAGGGGTTTCAGTACGTGGCCCTCGCACGCGGAGCATTGGCAGGCATGGCCGAGAGCGTCTATCTGAACGACGGACACACCGGACCGGAAGCGGCTACCGTGATGTTCGACTGTACCCTGCGTGACTACGGTCCGGAGGCCACAGTGAAATCCTTCGGCATTCCCGACTACCCCGGCGACTACTACGGCGACGGCACCCGCACCACGGAACGCTCCTACCACCTCAATCTCGAAGTGCGTCTGCACAACGGCGCGATGAAGACCTTCGAGTTCGATGTGACGGACCAAGTGAAGGCCCAGCCCCGTGGCGGCGTGATTATCGTCTCCGACGGCCTTGTCATCACCGACGAGGAAGGTGCGGCAGGCTTCGACAGCGGTTTCGACATCGACGTGGAGGGATGGGGCGATTACATCGACATCCCCCTGCCATTGTAAGAAGGGTGACCTGTATAAAACAGATGTATTGATAACTAAATGATTAACCAAACAATAATGTATTTTTAATTTAAGCTTTTGCATCATGAAAAAGAGTTTATTTTTGCTGGGAGTCGCCGCAGCGGTGTTCTCCGGCTGTAGCAATCAGGAAGTGATGGACGTGGCCGAATACGCCAACCAGCCCATCGAGTTTACAACTTTTGTGGACAAGACCACCCGTTCCGGTGATGTCACATCACAAAATTTCCAGAAGTTCTGGGTATTCGCACAGAACAAAGGCACAGGCGACCAGAACTGGGCAGACGCCTTTACCAACGTGCAGGTGAGCAAAGCAGGCGACAACGAATGGCTACCCATAAACACCTACTACTGGGAAAAAAACAAGGAATTCCGCTTTGCGGGCTATGCCAACGGGGAAAGCCAGCTTAACAAGTCGATTGTCAGCTACGATGCGGGCTCGCAGAGCGGAGGATCGACCTCCGGCCTGCTGACTTTCACGGCGTACAGCACGGACGGGAAGAACGACCTCGTAGCCGCAATGGGCAACGAGTCCAACTACACATGGGACGGCACAGCGTCGGGCGAAGCCCCGAAAGTAAGCATGACGTTCCGGCACATGCTGTCCAAGCTGACCTTCACGTTCAAGACCAAGATGGCCAACACCTACACCGTGGCTGTGAACAACCTACGGATAGAGAGCGCAACGACCAAGTCCACGGAACGTACCACAAGGCCAACGAAGGCACAATCACGTGGAGTACTGACCAGCTCTCAAACACTACGGGCACATACACTTTCGACAACATCACCGACGTGACTGCCGACGCTGCCAACGAACAGGGATACTTCAGCCAGACATGCGCACCGCTGTTCGTTATTCCGCAGACCTGCGGCACGTTGAGCGTCCAATTCACCGCAGTGGTAAAGAACGCTGCCCAAGAAACGATAGGACAGCAGGATTTCAGTGCCACATTGAGCTACAATCCGAGCAACAGCGAAACCAGCTTGCAGAAGAACACATGGACAGCCGGGTACTACTACAACTACACGGCAGAGCTGAAGATGGAAGACATCAACACCGACCCGAACGCCAAGCCTATCAAGTTTGATGTAACCGTAGATAAGTGGAAAGATACTACGCCGGGTGATGACCTTAATTTGACTGATAAAAAGAACTAAACGCTTACCGTACCAGCCAATCCGTTTCCGTGAGTTGCGCGACCCACTTCCGTGAGTTGAGCAACTCAGCGCGGCGAGTTGAGCAACTCACCATGACGAGAAACTTAACTCAGCGAAACGAGATACGCAGCTCGGCCGGTTAGGCCAATCGGACCGAAGAATACAGGCCGGGCGGGGTTGAATGTTCCCTTCCCGGCCACAATGATACAGGACAGACCGCACACATGCAGCTTTCCTGCAAGAACGGAATAACCTTTATATGATGAGATATATGAACAGAAGAAAGAACACCCTCGGAATCCTGCCCCTGCTGGCGACGGTGCTGTTGTCAGCGGCTTCCTGCACGGAAAGCGTGGTGCAGGACATGGAGACAGCCGGAGACAGCGGGGCGATACGTTTTTCGCTACCCACGCTGACACGCTCCGCCATCGGGAGTGCGGACGACCTGAACACCGACGGCCAGTCGTTCAGCGTGTGGGGCAGCTACCGCCACACCAGCGGCACGGACAACGACGTGCAGATATTCGACAACACGACCGTGACCTACGGTTCCGGTACAGGCTGGACCTACGGAGGCGGCCTGCTGTACTGGCAGTCGGGCAACACCTACGACTTCTACGCCTCTATCCGTCCACCGGAACGCTGGGCGATGCCGTGTCCGTCGCCTGCACGGACGGCACCTTTACCGTCAAGAACTTCGTCGCCACGAAAGGGCACGACCTGATGACGGCGGAACGAACAAATATAGTAATCGAGGCAGACAAAGCCCCCGAATCTGTCAGCTTCAAATTCTCCCATCGGCTCACAAGGCTGGCCTTCAATATCAGGGCCGTGGGGCGCGGTGTAACGGTTACTTCCTTCAAAGTGAACGGCGTGACTTACAAAGGCGACCTTACTTGGAATGCCTCCGGTGGAAGCTCGTGGAGCAACACCGCCAAGACAAACGACAGCGATGCCCTGTTGGCCGCAAAGGATATTTCCATCACAGCCGGCGAGACCCGCAACATGCTGGGCGACGTGCTGTTACTCCCGCACACCGACCTGACTGGTACCGAAATCGCCGTGAGCTACCGTTTCGAGGGCGAGACCGCCGACCGGAATTCCACGGTCAACCTCTCTGGCGGGAATGCGAAACAATGGGATGCAGGCAGCCAATATGCCTACACCCTGACCGTTTCGGCCGCTTCGCTCGCAATCAACGTGAAGGTTCTCGACTGGGATGAACAGGACACCTCCGTGTCATGGCAATAAAATGAGAAATTTATAGACAACAATACATACGGTGTATGAAAGCATATATAAAACGATATTTACCGCATCCTTTCTCCCTGCTTCTGCCAGCCGCCCTCGCATGGGCTGCCAGCCTGTTGGCCGGCTGCACGGACCGAGTGGACGAATGGATACCCGACGGACGCACAGCCTCCGTTACCCTGCACGTACCAATGGCCGATATACGTTCCACGCACACCACGGACGAGGAGTACAAGGCCGCTGAAGAGAAGATAAACACCTTGCGCATATTGGTATTCTCGCAGGACAAACCTGTCATCAACAAACAGTTCAAGGAAGCCGACCTCTCCGGCGGCAGTGTCACCATCGAGGGTGTGCCGGTAGGTACTGTGGACATCTATGCCGTGGCCAACGAGGCCGCCCTCGGCAAGGACTATTCCGACATGGCAGACTTCGAGGACAACCTCGTGCAGGTCGGCAACACCAAAAAAGCTTTGGTGATGGATGAACACCGCACGCACTTCCCAAAACGCTTTACGGAGCAGGAAATCGCACAACACGGCCTACCCATGAGCTGGCATCGCGATGTGCAGATAATTCCATCCGACGGCACGCCGCAGACCATCGAAGTGGAACTGGAGCGCTCCGTGGCCAAGCTCAACGTCATTATGAACAACACGCTGAGCCACCCGATTACCATCACTTCCATGACTTTCGGCGAGTTCTTCGGCGACCGGCTCTACCTGTTCCGCGAGCAGACCCTTGACGTTCCCGACGACACGGAGTATGATGTTCAAAACTACGAGAGCCTCTCTGTCGAAATCGGAGGTTACGGCAGCAAGACGCTGGCCCTTTACATCTATCCCTCATACGCATGGACGGATGCAAGCAAGAACTCGCCATATACCATCGGTTTCACCACAAGTACAGCTCCCTATGACGCCATACCTTTCATCAACGAATACGGCGGCGCTCTGAACTCTATCGCCCGTAACAAGCAAGTGAACATACACGCCACACTCAGTTCGGAGGCCAACCTCACGCTAAAATTTGAAGTAAAGGACTGGGATACGGAAGAGATAACCGTTCCCCCGTTCAATTAAACGAAACTGCATGTCATTTGAGTTATGAGAACAAGACATAAAAACATATTGACCTTGCTGGCGGCCATGCTGCTGGCGGTAGGACTGTACTCGTGTACCGAGGACCCGTTGTTCGAGGAGCGTGCCCGCGTGGCAGAGGGGCTTCCCGCACGTGTAATGCTGGACTTCCGGTCCGAGAAGAGCTGCGTGGAGACCCGTGCCGCGCAGGACGCTACCTACGAGAACCGTGTGAACAACCTCTACGTGTTCATCTTCAACCCCGCCGGGAGGTGCATTACCGCAATTTCTTTACTGACGACATCAGCTATAACGGAGACTACAGCAAAGGTTCCGTCATGATAGAGACCACCTCTCTGAACAAGGTACAGATAGTCTGCATCGCCAATCTATCTACTGAATCCGTAAGTTCCGGCTATGATGTCAAAAAATCGGACATGGAGTCTATAACATCGCGGTCAGACCTCGAAGCCTTCGTAATGAAGATGGACGAGCATACCGTGGAACGCTCCACGCAGTTCATGATGACAGGCTATGCTTACGATGATAAAAATTCCACGAGCAACCTTGTCAACATTCCCGGTACGGAAAGCGGTCCCGCCTCGCTGGAGTGTACGCTGCGGCCCGAGCGGACGGACGCGAGGGTGGAGTTCGTGGTGAAAACCGAGAAACCCTCCGATAAGAACTGGACGGCACTTGACTTCCGTCCGCGCGGCTGGCGGGTGGTGAACGTGCCGGCCCAGTCGTTGCTGCTGCCCCACGGGACAGGCGATGCCGATGGTGACGGTTGCACCTACTTCACAACCGAGGAGATGCCTTTCGAGACTACCGAGCGGGATGACAATTACCTCTACACTTCCGGTGGCTTCGTGTTCTACATGCCGGAAAACCGCAAGACTCCCAAACAGGCCATCTCCGGCGAAGGGCTTAGCGCTGCGGAACAGTACGCCCTACGCGAGGAACGCGAACACAAAAACACGGGCGACTATACGGACAAACCCGGTCAGCAGTTCGAGAACGGCGACTTTGCCTACGCCCCCGCCAACGCCACCTACGTGGAAATGTCCGGCACACTGTCCTATAAGGATGACAAAGGCAATACCGTCAATGCCGACGTGACCTTCACCGTACATCTGGGCTACGCGACGGCAACCCCAACGACTACGACACCCGCCGCAATACCCGCTACATCTACACCGTCACCCTGCGTGGTATCAACGATATACGGCTTGAAGTGGAGTCCGATGGGGAGGAGAACGAACAGAGGCCCGGCTACGAAGGCAACGTGATATTCAGTCAAGATGGGCTGTACGAGCTGGATGCACACTACGACCGCGAGCTCATTACGATAAACCGAAGCATGGTTCCAACCATGACATGGGGCGTGCAGACAGCTTTCGACAAGGCCATCTATGCGGGCGGTTTCGGCGAAACGGACAGTCCGGAAAGTACAGGTATCCATGACTACAAGTGGATCAAGTTCGCCATCAACGAGGACTATGGCCAAGACGACGAGCTGTTCGTGAAATACCCCGGTGACCAGAACTACAAGGCGGAAAGAACCAACCTTCGGGGTATGACGGACATGCGGGCCATTCTGACGCCCGCCTACTCGACGTACACCAGTTGCTGCAACGCCTGAAGCAGGAGTACGAGGAAGGAAAGACCACCGGTACGGTTACCGTTACCGCTTTCATCGACGAGTACGTGTACGTGCGCGAGCCGGATGACCCCAATACAGACGAGGACAATACCCCGCTTTTGTCGCAGTGGCGCCGATACGTGGAGGCCGAAGACCGCCTGCTCTATTTTATCAACGGAGACAACTCGCATTACAGTCCCGATGGCGCGTCGAGCGTGGTGGAAGCCATACAGACTTTCAAGCAGAAGTCCATACGCACGGTGTACAACGTGAAAAAGAGCGAGAATGAATTGTCCACCGCATGGGGCTTGAAAGCCGCATGGAGGCACGCGTTGGAAGGAAGGTGACGTGAGAAACAGTACTTCCTCCAGCAACGGCCGGCTCAATACCATACGTTGTATTCTGGGCGAAAACTATGTATCCAACAGATCCCTGCATTGGACGGAGGTGCTCAACCCCTCCGAGCACTACGGTCTGACCGATGACCACCAAGACGCCCTGCACGCTGTGCTGTTGCGTAACCGCGACCTGAACGGCGACAACATCGTGCAGCCTAACGAAATACGCTGGTATCTGGCCGCCATCGACCAGCTCGTGGATCTCTATATCGGCGAATATGCGCTGGACGACGCTTCGCGCCTCTATCCCCAAAATCCCGCGGACAGGGATTACCAGACCTATTGGCACTATACCAGTAGTTCCGCTGACGGCGACCATTCGTGGGTGTTGTGGGCAGAAGAATGTGCCGCATTGGGTAACTACGACGGCTCGCACAACACCGTGGGCGGACAATATGCCTACCGTTGCATACGCAACCTCGGTATCGGTCTTGACGATCCGAATGTTGAACCCACACCACTCATTCCCAAAGTGACACAGGCCGAACCCGACGGTACCTACCTGATTGATGTCTCCAACCTTAGCGAGAAGCACGCCGCCTAAGCTATGAACCAGTTCGTTGCCCACGCATAATGACCTGTCGCCTTATAACCGACCGTATGCCAAGTTCCGGGTAGCGGCAAATGACGCAGACTATCCTACACCGAGCATAGATGTGGATGCACTAAATCGTTGGAGTTGGGAAGGCATTCAGGATTGGAGATGGTATCAGACCGCTTCTATTACACCGAGCGGCTATCGCGTGCCCAACTTGCGCGAGCTGCTTATCATGGTACCCGCTTACCCGATGACGCATGGCAAACGTATGAGGGTCGATGGCTTCTTTACAGACATGAGAGCAAAGCCATGTACATGACCTATACCAGCTTCAGCCGCGGAACTTATGACGGAGACGGCTCCATTTCAGGCAAGAACGGCGGTTTCCGTTTCAATGCCCAAGACCACTCCAACGGTGCGACCAGTTCAGATGCCGACGGCGGGTATGTACGCGGCGTGAAAGACGAACAATAACATAGTAAGCCAGTCGATAAAAGAAACGGCTCCGTTCCTATCATCGGGACAGAACCGTTTCTTTTATCTTGTATCTCGATTTCGAGTTAACGGAAGAAGACAGAAAGGCAATTCGCCGTCTGGACACCGGCAAGTTGAAAGTGGACCACAACAACCCTGTACTGGCAAAGTTCCTTTTGGATTACGACAAGAATTTCAATCCGGACAACTGATACGGTCTGCTTAAAGAATCCGGGATACAGCACATAACAAATAAAGAGAGTACCGATATTTATCATCGGTACTCTCTTGCTTTCTACCTGTTTACGGACGAACATTCGTTTTCTTCACATTTGCCGAAGAACAGTTCCACCTTGTATGTCGGTTGGCTTCCGTGGGGGCGTAATCGGAAATGCCACCTTCGCCGGTCTTGGTCATCCTGTCGGGCGACAAACCCCGCTTGTTCAGCTCCGAGGCGATATAGTCGGCTCTCGAAGCACTCAAGGCATTGTTGATACCAATTGTTCCGGTCGCACTATCGGCCGCTCCCGTGACTTTAACTTTCAGACCGTATTTCTTTGCCACCCGTGCCAGTTCGTCGAGATTGACCAATTGGGAGGGGTCTGTCAGGTGCGACGTGCCGAGTTCGAAGAAAAAGAAGATGGGAGCACCGATGCATTCCCGTCCGGACTGCATCCGAACGGCATAGTCTGCCAAAGTGCTGTCGGGAAGATTCTCGAACTGTCCTGTTCCGAGACCAGGCACGCTATCCGGCCAGTGCTGCAGGCTGTCTGCCCGGCCATTCCCATTCGGGGCTTGTCCTTCCAATGGTGATTTTCCGTTCCAATGCTTGTTCTTCAACCTTGCCCGCAGGAGTTCAGCCCGCTGTAATTGTTCCTCGGATAACCTTTGCGCTCGATAGCATCGTCATCATCGAAGAAATGGCTGTACGTGTCGAGCAATCCTTCGATTTCCAGTATCTTCTTCAGCTCGGCCAGCGTCCGGCTATCCTTGTCATGCTGTCCCGCGTAGCGGCTGTTCTGTTCCGACAGTACATTGATATAATCGACGAGCTGCCGATCGCGGCGGATATAGGGCTTGGGTCTATGGCCCGTTTCCAGCCGACCTTGCCGATATGGAAAGAGAATCCGGCAGTGAGTGAAAGCATGTGGTCGCCTAACCGATTCGCCTTGCCATACCCGTCGAAGTCTTGGAAGGTGGTCGTACCGGAGAGTTCCATGAGGCGCTTACCCTTTGGAAATGCGATACTGCCTTGTATGCCGTAGGAGATTGCAAACGGGTTATGCCCGTTGGTCGCATGGTGCAGCAGTCCGATACCCGCAAAGGGTGCCAGATGCCAGCGCACCAGTTTCTGCCGGACATAGCTACCGCCAAGCACATTCCACAGCAGATCCGCATGGAGATAATGGTACTCCTGCACGGCCAGCGTGCCGTCCTTGAACTGCAACCCGTTGTAATTTATGCGTGCACCTACCACGGGGTAAACCACTTGCCGAGGGCAAGGCTGTACGAGGGTTTCAACCTCCCGAACAGGTCTTCGCAACCGAGCGGCGTGCCGAGAAAGGCTGTCGCACCTCCGGCGATACTGACAAACCAATTGCCGTTTCCCCGTGCCGGAACGACCACTCCGTCAAGGTATAAGGCTGTAACGGCTGCAGCAGTTCTGTGTCATCGTAACGGTACGTGCGGTGTACAGTATCCCTTTCCGTAGGTTGTACATCCGCACGGGCTTGCAGCGAACAAAGCGCCGCAATAATGAAAATGATATTTTTCGTCATATTCTTATATCCTTAATTTGTTGTTTATCTGATTCTTTATTATAAACCTTGCCATTCAACGCTTGGGCTTCTTGCCGATGGAAGGGCGCATCATGCGGCTCGCCATCCTCATGCAGCGAAGCGCCCATGCCCGGTTGTCCTCGTCTTCATCACGTCCCCATTTGAGGTCGCTTCCGCCACCTCCTCCGCCACGTGTTTCGGCAAACGTAGTGGCATCATCGACCATACCGAGAAAGAGCATCGTGGCGCAGCGCATGACTTCCGCTCCCCGTTCCGCCACGGAACGCACGAGTGTGTCGTCGAAAAGTTGCCGTTCGGAAGGCTTCATCCGCGCCGACAGTTCTCCACTCATCGACCATATTTTCCAGCATGACGTCCTTGAGTAGGCTGTCCACTTTGGAGTGGACATCACGGGAGTATTCGTAGGCTTCCTCCTTGAGCTGTTCCGTGCGTTCCTCAATGGCATCCATGTTTGCCTTGAGGTCGGAAAGCTGTCGGTCGGCGGTTTGTAGCTTCTCCTGTTTGTCTGCCAGTTTCCCTTGGATAGCAGTCAGCTCTTTTTCGAGCTTTTCTTTCTCGGCAGATAGGGTCAAAGCATCACCTTTCCGGGTATCCATATCATTTTCGAGTGCCGACAATTGAGCCTCTTTTTCGCTCTTCTCCCTTTTCAAGTTTTCCACCATCGAGGTCAAACCTTTGACTCTGCGCTCTGCCAGCCGAATGTCCGAATGGAGGGCGGACAGGACTTCCTGATGTCGGCCAATCTGTTGCTCAATGGTGGTACATTCTTCCGAGAGCATACGGCGGTATTCTTCCGTCGTCCTGTGCCGTGCGCCGGTCTCGGCGACGCTCCGGCCTCTCTCCATTCCCACTTCGTGTTGACCTCGGCGAAAAAGTCCGTATGGAGCTGTTTCATCCTCGCGCTATATTCGAACTTGTCCTTTCCGGCGAATATCTCCTTGTACGCAAACCTCCCGTCTTTGATTGGCAGAAGCGTACAATGCACGTGCGGATTTAATTCGTCGAGGTGTACAATGAAGGCGGCTATATTCTGCTCGCCGTATCTGCCGCAAACGAATGCATAGACATCCTTCGCCCAACGTTCGATGTCGCTCTTCCTTTTGATGCGGGTATTGTCCGCACCTTTTTCAAAATCCACCTTCTGCGTGCCGAAAGCGAGTTCGTGCATCCGCTTCCGCGAACCGCCGAAAATGATGTTTACCACCGTGCGGTATTTCGGTTCAACCAATCCCTCGTTGGGGTCTTTGATCCCGCGACGGCCCAATATGTCCGCTATCCGTTCCGGGATATTGCGGCTCGTGTCGATGGGGCGAACCTTGCCTCCGGGCACAATCTCGAAGTTCAGATGTTTGCGGGTGGGGTCGTAGTTGCCTTGCTCATGGCGTACTTCTCCGCCTCTTCGCTGCGATTACGCAGGTGTTCGTTGCCTTGGGCGGCGGTGATCCCTTTCGATACCTGAACATCGAGAACCTGTTTTGCATTTGCCATACTGTTTTCGTGTTGTTTCGGACAATTCCCCGTGTCCCAGCTTGCTGCTTGCTTGGACACTTCTCCCTGCGACGTCAGTCAGCAGGGGTATTAGGCTCCCCCTTCCCTTTGTTCAGTGGCAGACGGGCAAGCCCGGATGCCTGCTATAACTGGAAGGATATTTGAACCTGAACTGGGGAGAATTGCCCGTGGTTATACAATCTCTGTCCGCGAATCCCCGTTCAGCTTTCCTCCTGCGCCTTCGCCAGAAGCGATAAAAAGGGTTTGCGAAGCGATTCAAGGCGTTCCGTCTCTTCGTCCGTACCGAAGCCTGTCCCGTCCGGTTTTCCGTCGATAACAAGCTCTGCAAGCTCTTTCGAGGCCTCGATGAACGCCGCCCATTCCCCGCTGAGGTCGAGCCGGAAGAACTGCACGAGCGGCGAGCCGTCGTCGAACCTCGATTTACGCAGAACCCGCCAGAGGGCGGCATGGGCAATACATTCCAAGACGGTCTCACACAGCTGTTCTTCCGACCGGACGGTCTGTGCCGATGCCGTGTCGGAATGACTGTCCGGATAGATACGACTGTCCCGTCCGGCTATCTCCGTCAAGGTCTGGCGCATGATTTGTCCACATGATTTACCCACATCGAAAGAGGTTGCTTTGCCGATTATCCAGTCGTACAATGCTTCCTGTATTCTTGTGGCAAAGTCCGCTTCTTCCCGTCCGCTGTCCGGCATGGCAGGCGTGCCGGTCCGCAGGGGCATGGTAATGACGACGCTTTTTGCCAGCCGGATGCGTTCTAACTGTCCGAGCGCTTCGAGCGTGTCCAGAAACGAGCGGACAGTAGCCCGATGCCAATGCCACTCCGATGCAAGGTCGGAAACGGTTACATGGCACTGGCAGGGAGAGAGGTCGTAGTCCTGCCTTCTTAAAAACGGGGAGACGAAACCTGCCAGCGATTTATCCAACAAATCGCAGTAGGCTTCCGTTCTCGTTTTCCGCTCGCCGACTTTTTCTTTCAGGTAGTCGAACACTTCCACGTTCGCCAGTATGGCGGCGGGCGCTTCATTTCTATTTCTCATTTTCATTCTGTTTTTGATGATTCATAATGTGCGGATAGTTTCAGGTTGCCATTATCCGCATTATCGTGGCAGCCTCGCGTGATGATACTATGATAACTGTCGGCTAATGCTCCGGGACATTCCAGCCATTCGAGGAATTTGCGTATGTCTGTCTTTTCGGACATGACCCTTGCCGAC
>ENA-OQAZ01000156-OQAZ01000156.1-human-gut-metagenome-genome-assembly--contig:-NODE-156-length-36857-cov-2.763545_pt1 | contig 36857 bp, 56 predicted proteins | sample MGYA00242737_ERZ504531 | MGnify/ENA primary metagenome ERZ504531 (study PRJEB26092, sample SAMD00036244) | human gut metagenome | host: Homo sapiens | study: EMG produced TPA metagenomics assembly of... | reverse complement strand
CTTAAAGTATCAATTCCGGAAAATACAGAGGAACATCTTTCATATATTTTTGGGGATTATATGACTCTTCCTCCGGAAAATGAGAGGGTAACTCATTCAATTCAATTTGTCGAGGATTAAAAAAGTAATTCGAGGAGAAATAAAATGAATATTGGAGTGATTTTTGCAGGTGGAGTAGGAAGCCGTATGCATAGTAAAGATCGACCGAAACAATTTCTTGATATTTATAATAAGCCAATAATAGTTCACACAATTGAACATTTTCAGAATAGTGAAGATATAGATTCAATAGTTGTTGTTTGCATTGAAGGATGGATCGATTATATGAATCAACTTGTTTATCAATATAGATTAAATAAGGTGAAGAAAATTGTTCCAGGCGGAAAAACAGGACAACTATCTATTTATAATGGATTGATTGCTGCACAAGAAATTGCAAGAGATGAAGAGAATATTGTGCTTATTCACGATGGTGTAAGACCGTTGATCAATGAGGAATTGATAAAAAGAAATATTCAAGATGTTAAAGATTATGGAAGCTCAATTACAAGTGGGATAGTAAAAGAAACTATTGTTGAAATATATGATAACAACGATATAAAATTAGTTCCGGATCGTGCACACTCTCGAGTAGCAAAAGCTCCTCAGTGTTTTTGGCTGAAAGATATACTAAGCGCACATAAAAAGGCAAATGAATGAACAAAGTTTTAATTTTATTGATTCATGTAGTATGATGAAATATTATGGATATAAACTCCATATGACAGATGGACCATATGAAAACATAAAAATTACTACGCCCGATGACTTTTATATGATGAGAGCAGTTTTGCAAGCTAAAGAAGATGCTCAGTTATATACACCTTATTAAAACGGTGATTAATTCAAAATAAGGAGTTGAAACGATGCTTTATTTATTGCTTTTATTTCTGATATTATTAATGTTATTGACGTTAATGATATTAGATAAAGATATATTTTCTCCATCATTTATAGTTTGTGCTGTTTTTTTTCTGAGCACGCTAGGATGTATTGTTAACGCTAGGTACTGGAAAACTGAATAAGTATGGCAACAATATTAGTAATTGTTGGTGGATGTCTGGTTTTTTCTGTTATAGGTATAGTATGTAATAGTTGTTGTAAAAACATTTATGGGAAAAGAAAATGCAAATGAAATATTTGAATTAAAACTAATAAAAGTTGATAATTGGAAAATCGTATTGATTTTATTAGTAAATTTAGTATTGATTTATTTACAGATAAAATTTGTAAATAAATGTCATTGCAATGGCTTCTTCGAAATCCCTTTTATCGTGGGGAATGAAGATGGAATACTATAGAAATATAGTAAGTTATGACTCCTCAAATCTTCATATAGTTATTCCTTCTTATATAAATATTTTAAATAAGACATCTATGATTCTTTCTTATATATTTGTATATATATGTGTTAATAATTTTTTAGTAAAAAAAGACTTTAAACTAATAAAAAGGTTTAATGTTATGGAAATGTTGCCAGTTATAGCGTACATATTATTTAACTTAGTATGCTCATCCAGGGGAGCTATTCTTCAAATATTTATAGCAACTATGGTCATGTATCATTTACTTTACCATAAACAAAATGGATGGAATAAACACTATAATATAAAAGCTTTAGTCAAAATAGTAGTAATTGCAACAGTTTTACTTATCATATTTGTGGAATTGAGAGATATTGTTGGAAGAAATTACTCAGAAACAGCCAAAAGTCCATTGTATTATATATGTTGCTATATTGGAGGGTCTATCCATTTATTAGATGATTTTATTAAAAAACCTATAGATGGATCTCAAATATGGGGAAAAGAAACATTTTATTCTATTATTCGATTCATTGGACAAAGATTTAATATTAAAGATTGGATATATATTTCGCATCTTGAATTTAGATATTCGAATGGCCTGAATGTTGGAAATATATATACAGCTTTTAGAAAGTATATTTATGATTTTGGGTACTTTGGTGTGATTTGGTGTACTGCGCTTGTTTCATTTATATATAATCAAATATATTACACCATAAAATATAGTAAAAAAAGAAGTGTATTGTATGATATTTCTATTATATTTTTTGGATATATTGCTTATGGATATTTTTATATGTCAATACAGGAGCAACCACTATCTGCCATTCTTTGTACAACTACTATTATTATGCCTATATTATTTATGTTGGTTGTTTATTGTTTGAAATTAAAAGTTAGATTTTTAAAAATTAGATTTTGTAGGAGATGAAAAAAATGAAAAAAGGATTAGCACAAGTCCTTTTTGCAAATATTATTTTTTTTACTTGTTGGAATTGTAAGTAATTTTTTATTACCTAAATATTTATCTATAGAATCGTATTCGTATATAAAAACGTATGCTTTATATATTTCTTATGCCGGTTTTTTCCATTTAGGATACAATGATGGAATGTACTTAAAATATGGTGGAAAAAAAATAGAAAATATATCAAAAAAGGATTTAAGTACAAATTTTTTGAATTATATTTTTGTACTATTGATTGCATCAATTGGTTTAGTAATATTTGGTGGAATAAGAAAGAGTTTCATAATGTATGCTTTTGCGGTTGGAGTATTTGCTACAAATTTCATAGGATATTTTAAAAGTTTCGCCCAGGCAATTGGGGAGTATAATTTATATGGAAAAGCATTAAATTATGAAAAAATTCTAGTCTTGATATTTGATCTTTTGCTCATTTTTCTGTGTAATACAGATAATTATAAACTCTATTTAAGCGTTCAAGTTTTGGCAAGTATAATTATAGCTGTCATTTTATGTTATGGAGTCAGTAGAAAAACTGGGATATTAAAAGGTGGAAAATTCTCTATTTCGGAAATAATAATTAATATCAGGCAAGGATTTATTTTGATGTTAGGGAATTTTTCAAGTTCTATATTTACAGGAATGGATCGTTGGTTTGTAAAAATATTGATGAATTCATTTTATTTTGCACAATATTCATTTGCGGTAAGTGTTGAACAGATTATCAATGTCTTTATTACACCAATTACTGTATCCATGTATAACTATTTTTGTAGAGAAACGAATATAGATAATATCAAAAAAATCAAAAAATTTGTATTAATTTGGGGTTGTTTGATTATTGGAGGCGCATTTCCATTAAAGTTCATTATTGAATGGATTTTACCCAAATATAAAGAAAGTTCAGGATTAATATTTATTTTATTTGCGCACATGCATTTTATACCGTTATAAAGGGTATTTATGTCAATTATTATAAATCAAAATTATTACAAAAAATATATTTTTGGCAATTAAGTGGAATGACAGTAGTTGCTTTTGTGACGAATTGCATAGCATATTATTTGCTTAAATCTATGTATTCATTTGCTTTTGCAACTTTATTAACAGCACTGTTGTGGTATATTGTATGTGAAATTTTAACTAAAGAATTACGAGCGGATATTAGAGAAAATATTGCATTTGCTTTAATGGTATCCATGTATTTGGTATGTGGATTAAAAATGAGTGCAATTATAGGATGTATTTGTTATGTAATTGCATTTGGTCTTATTTTGATTTTTTTTAATGAGAGATACATTAATGGAGATTATAAAAGAAATTAAAATGATATGTAATAAATTACTTAAAAAAAAAGGAAAATGGATATGAATGATTTAAAAGAAAAGACAATATTAATAACAGGTGCAACGGGGCTTATTGGACAAGCAGTAATAAAAGAACTTTTAAAAAACAAATAATCATATAAAAATTATTGCTTTGGTAAGAAATAAGGAAAAAGCATATCAAATATTAGGAAAAGAAACAGAAAATCTTGAATTTTATTTTGGAAATGTTGAAACAATTACTCCTCAAAAAATGAATGTTGATTATATCATTCATGCTGCTAGTCAAACATCAAGTAAATTATTTGTTGCAAATCCAGTTGAAACATCTTTGACAGCGCTTATTGGAACAAAAAATATGCTTGATATTGCAAGACTTAGCTCTGTTGAGGGATTTGTATATCTATCAAGTATGGAGGTATACGGAGCACCAACAACTGATGACAAAATATTTGAAAATTACAATACAAATATAGATACAATGAAAGTTCGCTCATGTTATCCTGAAAGCAAAAGAATGTGTGAAAATTTATGTGTATCTTATGCATCAGAATATAATGTGCCAGCAAAGGTAATTAGGCTTACGCAAACTTTTGGACCCGGTGTAAGATATGATGATGGAAGAGTTTTTGCTGAATTTGCAAGATGCGTTATAGAGAAAAAAGATATTATTCTTAATACTAAAGGTGAAACTAAGCGGAGCTATTTGTATACAGAAGATGCAGCAAAAGCTATTTTGACTATTTTGAAAGAGGGAATTGCTGGCGAGGCATATAATGTGGCAAATGAAGATACGTATTGTTCTATTTATGAAATGGCACTGTTAGTTGCTCAAAAATGTGCGCATAACAATATTTCAGTAAGAATTAAAGAAAATATGAATGAAAATTTGGGATATGCGCCAGTTCTCCATATGAATCTGGATACGTCAAAAATCAGGAAACTCGGATGGAAGCCTTTATATGGCCTTGAAGAAATGTTCAAAAAAATGATTGATTCGATGAAAACATTGATTTAAGATGCAGGGAAAAATAATAAATGAACAAAAAGGCAAGAATTATTGAATTAGATTATTTAAAAGGAATAGGAATTTTTTTAGTGGTATTAGGACACACTATTTTACTTCAGAATGCGTTATCTACAAAGTATGTAATTTTGGCTAGATTTATTTATTCTTTTCATATGCCACTTTTTTTCATAGCAAGTGGTATTATTTCTGGTTTACAAAGAAATTTACAATGTAATATAGTCAAAACAGCTAAAAAACTTCTGATTCCTTATTTTTTCTGGAGCTTTGTATATATAATTTTGTTTGCAATACAAAACAAGGTTGCATTATTGGAAAGAGTATATGCAACAATAACATGTCGTGGAATTGCACCACTTTGGTTTCTTGCAACACTGTTTGTAACTAAGATCTTTCTTTCTGAATATGAAAAAAGAATAGAAAACTTCATTACTTCAAAAGTAAAGAGACAAATATTATTGATTCTTATTTGCTTGGTATTAGCATTAGCTTTAAAAGTGCTTGTAAAAAATATACAAAGCCCGATTATATGCTATCCAATAATATCAGTTGCCAGAGTGTTTCTAGCTACAATATTTGAGTCAATGGGATATTTAATAGGACTAAATTGGAAAAGTATATGTCAGTATAAAAAGCCTTTTTTATGATATCAGGGTTATGTTTTTTTATAGTGCAAAGCATAACACAAAATACTGTTAATATGCATACATATACTTTTGATTCTTTAGTAATTTTTATTATTACTGGTTTAACGGGGACATTATTTTTATTAGAAACTTGTTTAATGCTACCAAGAAACATTAAAGTTTTAAGTGAAATTGGAAAATCTTCTATGGATATTATGATTTTGCATTATCCACCTATGCCAATTTTGAAGGTATGTATAATAGTCGGTACATTATTGAAAAATGATGTAGCAATTGTCCTGATTACTATAATGGCGCTTTTTATTACATTCGAAATTCATAAATTATTCTTGGAACCTATACGAAAAAGATATTTATTATGAAATTGAGAGGAATTCCATGTAAATATATAAGTGCCTCAAAACCTTGTGTAGTGACTAATGCATTTCTTCTTGTTTACTGTAAAAACATGATATTAATGAGGTAATGCTTATGACCAGAACAAATCAAGAATCAGTAGCAACTTTTGGAGAGTTCCTTTGATCTACACCTTAGACTTATTCCTGGGCTTAACAGAATCGTACCATATTCAACGATAATCGACTTTCAATCTTAATATATATATGCCAGAAGATTTTAACTCTGCTACATTCAGAAACTTTTGTAGATACTAAAACAGTTATGATGCGGCGTATTGCAGAAGGATTCACCCGAATCCTTTTTTCTGTGAAGCAAAGGGTTTCTGAAAATAGACTCTAGGAGATTGAGGATCAGGTGAACTTCACTGTGTATGTACCGAAGGTAGATGAGCATTTTGTGGGCAGTCTGGCAGTTATTCCTCTGCAGCTTCTGGGTTATTATGTTTCTGTTGCTAAGGGTCTGGATGTCGATAAGCCGAGAAATCTTGCAAAGAGTGTTACAGTGGAGTAAAAAATACGTGTACAAGGCTGATTTATTTGCAGATTTGTGATATACTAAAATGCGAGTGAAAGACTGAAATAAAAATAATGCCGTGTGTGAAACACATGCTCCTTCAGAGCCAAAGCACACACGGTATATTTTAAATACCGCTATATAGTTTATAACGAAAATAAGACAAACTAAAAAGGAGTACAAAAAAATGAACTTATCTAAAATACACCACATCGCTATCATCGTATCCAACTACGAATCCGCAAAGGATTTCTACGTAAACAAGCTTGGCTTTTCCATCATCAGAGAAAACTACCGTCCGGAGCGTAGGGACTGGAAGCTGGATCTGCGTGTGGATGAGCACACGGAGCTGGAGATTTTTGCAGAACCAAATCCACCGAAGCGGGTGAGCCGTCCGGAGGCTTGTGGCCTGCGTCATCTTGCTTTCTGTGTGGAGAGTGTGGAGCAGACGGTGAAAGAACTGGCGGAGATCGGGATCGAATGTGAGCGATCCGTGTGGATGATTTTACCGGCAAGAAGATGACGTTTTTTCATGACCCGGACGGACTGCCACTGGAGCTGCATGAGTAAGAGGAAATGGAGCAAATGATATTTCGTAAGGCAGTAAAAGATGATTTTGACAACATAAAATCTCTGTACTGGGAGCTGATCGACCAGGAGCAGGGTGATCCATCGTTTCCACATTGGAAGAAGGGTATCCATCCTTCTGATGAAATGCTACGTAACAGTATTGGTAAGGAAGAGCTGTATGTTCTGGCAGATGGCAGCGAGATTGCGGCCTGTGCGATAGTTAATGATGAAAAGGTGGATGTCTACGTAGATGTGCCGTGGCAGATCGATTCGGATGAGGTTATGGTCGTTCATGTTCTGGCAGTGCATCCGGAGCAGCGTGGTAAGGGTCTGGCCCGGAATTTGATGGAGCACATTGTAGGATTGGAAAGAAAAGCCGGAAAGAAAGCGTTGAGGCTTGATGTGATCGAGAACAATACAGCAGCGGAAGGTCTGTATCAGAAACTGGGGTTTCGGTACATCCAGACTAAGACACTTTTTTTATGAGGTGGTTGGCGAGATGACCTTCAAAATGTATGAGCTGGTTTTGTAATCTATGGGTGAAAAAAGAGCGTATAAACCAAGAAGGCCCGGAGGTGGCCGCAGGAAATCTAAGCCGGAGTATGATGCCGGGAAGATCCTTAAGGAACTGATGAATCCGTCTGTTGTGCTTTATGAAGAGGGGATGTCTTTGCAGGCCATTGCAGATGAGCTGGGCTGAATCCAATCAAGGTCGGAAGCTGCTTATCACGGCCGGTGTGTATGTATCGGATATGGCGGAGAAGGTGCAGGAGACCTTTGATGATTTCAGAAAAACACAGGATCATAAAGCTGCTGTCCTTTCAACTGCAAATGCTCTTGGCCTGTCCAGGTCCTCTGTTACTTCATATCTTCCGTACAAAAAGGGTGTGTATTTTCCAGGTACAGCACCGGCAGATAAGATCAGTGTTGGAGCCGAGCGGCAGCGGAGGTACAGAGCGATGAAGCGTTGGAGGAATGCCCCAACAGAAGTAGTATCAGGAGCTGTTCGTATAACAGCGAGATCAAAATGAAATAATGGTTGACAGAACCGGGAAAGAGCGTACTGTTCGAGTGGGATTTGCATATGTTGCACAAAGAAAAACAGCCATCAACTTGTTATTTGTTCTATGAAATGATAAAATCAAAATAAAACAGGTGAGTTGTAACCTCGTGCTTGAGGAACAGCTTCAGAAAGGAGTCTGAAAAGCATGGGAAGATTTGTGAACCCGGACAACAGTGCATTTCAGGTTGCCCTTAACTCCAGAATATATGTGGATAAGACTGGCCTGATCGAGTACACAAACAGTGTTCTTGATACAACAAATGCCTATATCTGCAATAGTCGGCCGCGTCGGTTCGGAAAATCTTATGCGGCTAATATGTTGGCTGCGTATTATAGTAAAGGCGCAGATTCTGAGCAGATGTTTTCTGGATTGCAGATAAGCAGGGCGGCCGACTTTAAAAAGCATCTTAACAAGTATGATGTGATCCATATCGATATTCAGTGGTTTCTGGCAAACTGTGATGATGCGGATAATATAGTGAAGCATGTCACGGAGGCGGTTCTGGATGAATTGCGGGAAGTTTATCCGGATGTTCTGCCACTTGAAGTATCTGGCTTGCCGGATGCACTTTCAAGAATCAAAGATAAGGTGGGACAGAAGTTTATCGTCATCATTGATGAATGGGACGTACTGATTCGTGATGAGGCGGCCAATAAAAAAGCACAGGAAGATTATATAAATTTCCTGCGAGGAATGTTCAAAGGAATAGAACCTACAAAGTATATTCAACTGGCGTACCTTACAGGTATTCTTCCCATAAAGAAGGAAAAAACACAGTCAGCTCTGAATAACTTTGATGAGTTTTCTATGCTGAGCCCAGGCAGTCTCGCACCGTATGTCGGTTTTACTGAGAATGAAGTGCAGAAACTGGCAGAAGAATATCATCAGGATTTTGATGAGGTAAAGCGTTGGTATGATGGATATCTGCTGAATGGTCATCAGGTTTATAATCCTCGAGCAGTTGTTGGCGTGATGCTTCGGGGAGAATTCAAGAGCTATTGGTCAGAAACAGCTTCGTATGACGTGATTGTTCCGCTGATCAACATGAATTATGGTGGTTTGAAAACAGCTATTATTGAAATGATCTCTGGTGCAGAGGTTAAAGTAAACACAGCAACCTTTAAGAACGATACAGTAAGCATCAAAAGCAAGGATGATGTGTTAACATACATGATTCACCTGGGTTATTTTGGATATAACCCCAAATTAAAGACTGCCTTTGTGCCGAATGAAGAGATTCGACAAGAACTTACAGCTGCTGTTGAAAGTAAGCAGTGGAATGAGATGCTGGAATTCCAGAAAAATTCGGAACATTTACTTGATGCTACGTTGGACATGGATGGAGTAGAAGTTGCTGCACAGATTGAAAAAATCCACAACGAGTATGCGTCTTCCATTCAATATAACAATGAGAATTCACTGAGCAGTGTTTTGGCAATTGCATATTTAAGTGCAATGCAGTACTATTTTAAACCTGTCCGGGAACTGCCGACAGGCCGTGGATTTGCTGATTTTGTGTTTATCCCAAAGATAGAGTACTGTTCATCTTATCCGGCGTTGATCGTAGAGCTGAAGTGGAATCAAAATGCCCAGACTGCGTGATGCAGATTAAAGATAAAAAATATCCTTCTTCAATTCTGGATTACACAGGTGAAATCCTGCTTGTTGGGATCAACTATGATAAAACCAGTAAGGAACATCAATGTTTGATCGAAAAATATGAAAAAGAGTGACTTTGGAACATAATTGTATAATAAAAAAACACAAAATAGAAAGACTGCCGCAGGTTTCGCGCCTGCGGCATTTTGCAGTTTGTACAAAAAACACAGAAAATATATTGGAAAAAGAGCGGGAAAAGGGTATAATGTCAGAGAAAGTGTGATTGATAAAATACAGACGTTTTTTTTTCTGCTTTGTCAGGTCATAAATAAGTGAGGCGGAGGATGTAACAATGGAACAGCAGCATATGTTTACCAACCGGATGATCCGTAATCTTCTGGTGCCGGTAGTGCTGGAGCAGATTTTGAATTCGATAATGGGAACCGCAGATACCATGATGGTCAGCAATGTGGGATCTGCGGCTCTTTCTGCGGTATCGCTGGTGGATTCCATCAATGTGCTTCTGATCCAGGCTTTTTCGGCGCTGGCAGCGGGAGGCGCCATTGTCTGCGCCCAGTATATCGGACAGAGGAATTACGAGAAGGCGAATATGTCTGCCAGGCAGGTGCTTTTTATCATCACAGCGATCTCTGTAGTGGTATCTGCAGTCTGTCTGATCTTTCAGAAGCCGCTTTTGAGGCTGATCTTCGGTGCGGTGGATGCGGATGTTATGCGTGCATCGGAAACCTATTTCTTTTTCACGGCACTGTCATTCCCCTTTATTGCGCTTATGATTCTGCGGCTTCAATCTTTCGTGCCCAGGAGAATACCAAGGGGCCTATGGCCATCTCCATGATCTCCAATATCATGAACATTGGCGGAAATGCGGTTCTGATCTGGGTTTTCCACCTTGGTGTTGCAGGAGCGGCGATCTCCACACTGGTTTCCCGTATTTTCTGTGCAGTGGTTGTTCTCTGGCAGCTGCGTAAGGATCGCCAGCCTGTCGTTGTGAAGGATTACCTGAAGATCCGTCCGGACTGGAGCATGATCGGACGTATCCTGGGACTTGGGATCCTTCGGGAATTGAGAACAGTATGTTTCAGCTTGGAAAGCTTGCCATCCAGTCTACGGTTTCCACACTGGGAACAGCAGCTATCGCAGCTCAGGCAATGACCAATATCCTTGAGAACCTGAATGGTATCGCAGCCATCGGAGTAGGTGTAGGCTGATGACTATCGTAGGCCAGTGTCTTGGTGCCGGTCGAAAGGATGAGGCGGTCTATTACATAAAAAAACTCTGCGTCATTGCAGAGGCAGTTATTATCGTAAGCTGTCTGATTGTGTATGCTTTGGTCAGACCGGTGACGATCCTTGGCGGAATGGAGAGTACCAGTGCGGAAATGTGCATCCACATGATCACCTGGATCACCATTGTAAAGCCTGTGGTATGGACAATGGCGTTCGTGCCGGGGTATGGTCTTCGTGCAGCCGGTGATGTGAAGTTTTCCATGATCACCTCCTGCTGTACCATGTGGGCGTGCAGGTTCTGTCTCTGTGTTTTCCTGATCCGTGTCCTGGGCTTCGGGCCTATGGGTGTCTGGATCGGAATGTTTGCGGACTGGACTGTTCGTGGGATTATTTTTACCTGGCGTTTCCACAGCCGCAAATGGCTGGAGCACAAAGTAATTTAAAAAGGAGGGCGTCGTATATATGAAGAACGGACTGGAAGATCAGTATGTCATAAAAAACAACAAGCGCCTCCGTTACGGCTACACAACAGGCTCCTGTGCAGCCGGGGCAGCCAGGGGTGCAGTCCGGATGCTGCTTTCGGGAGAGACTCTTTCCGAGGTAGAGCTTGATACCCCAAAGGGGATCACCCTCACATTACAGCTTCACGATATTACCCGAGGTGAAGCGTATGTCTCCTGTGCTGTGCAGAAGGATGCAGGTGATGATCCGGATACCACCAACGGGATCCTGGTCTATGTAAAAGCGGAGAAGTTTTCTGTTTCAGCGGCAGAACAGGCTGGGCAGGAACGGAAAACAGAGAAATCCCGGCCTCAGATCATCCTGGACGGAGGGATCGGGGTGGGTCGTATCACCAAGCCGGGACTTTCCCAGAAAGTGGGCGAGGCGGCGATCAATCCGGTTCCCAGAGCCATGATCCTGCGGGAGGCCGAGGAGGCGGCCCAGGAATATGACTACGAAGGCGGTCTGAAGCTTACCGTATCCGTTCCCCAGGGGGAGGAGATTGCCAAAAAAACCTTTAATCCCCGTCTTGGCATTCTGGGCGGGATTTCCATACTTGGAACCAGCGGGATCGTAGAGCCTATGAGTGAGAAGGCTCTGATCGAAAGCATCCACGTGGAGATGAAGCAGCATTTCTGCCAGGGAGAAAATTATATCCTGGTGACACCGGGGAATTACGGTGCGGACTATCTCAGGGAGCATATGTCCATTCCCTTTGAGAACAATATCAAGTGCAGCAACTATGTAGGAGAGACCATTGACATGGCCATTGATATGGGCGTAAAAGGCATTCTTTTTGTGGCTCACATCGGTAAGTTTGTAAAGGTTGCCGCCGGGATCATGAATACCCATTCCCACTGTGCTGACGGAAGGATGGAGGTTCTCTGTGCAAGTGCCATCCGTGCAGGGGGCTCTCTGGAATGTGCCAGAGAGATCCTGAAGGCGGGGACTACCGATGAGGCGCTGGCTGTTCTTGACAGCTATGGTATCCTGAAAGAGACTATGGCTGTGGTCATGGAGAAGATCCAGTTTTATCTGGACCACAGGTCCTATGAGCAGATCCTTTTGGGCGCTGTGGTGTTTTCCAATGTATACGGACTGCTGGGGCAGACCCGGGATGCAGAAGAGCTGATCCATAAGATACAGGAGCAGGCAGTCCGGGTGGATGATATTTCATGACAGGAACCCCGGTCCGAATGGAATCTTTAAAGAGCAGGACAAAATTTGATAAAAATAACAGACAGGTTTTATCCTGTCTGGAAAATATAGCTAGGAGGAAAGAAATATGGCAGGTAAATTATATGGTGTAGGTGTTGGACCGGGAGATCCGGAGCTTCTTACCTTAAAAGCACTTCGTCTTGTAAAGGAGGCAGAGGTGATCGCACTTCCGGGACAGGTTCCGGAGGATACGGTAGCATTTAAGATCGTGGAGGGCGCTTATCCGGAGCTTGGAAAAAAGGAGCTTCTTGCAGTTCCTTTTCCAATGTCCAAGGATCCTGAGGTGCTGAAGAGCTATCACGATGCAGGAGCAGAAAAAGTCAAGGCTGTCCTGGACCAGGGTAAAGACGTGGTATTTCTCACACTGGGAGATCCTACCGTGTATTCCACATATCTCTATATCCATCACAGACTTGTGGCTCAGGGCTATGAGACGGAGATCGTCTGTGGGATCACATCCTTCTGTGCAGTTTCCGCACGTCTGAATACCGGACTTGTGGAGAAGGCAGAGCCTCTTCACGTGATCCCGGCTTCCTATCAGTCGAGGATGCGCTGAAGCTTTCCGGCACCAAGGTCCTTATGAAGGCCGGAAAGAAAATGAAGGATGTGAAGGCGGAGCTTCTTTCCCAGGGGGCAGAGGCTATGATGATCGAAAACTGCGGAATGCCGGACGAAAAGATCTACCGGACCGTGGAGGAGATCCCTGAGGATGCAGGATATTATTCCCTGATCATTATCAAAGAAAATAAAGACAGAAGAGAGGAATAGATTATGGTACATTTTGTAGGAGCAGGTCCGGGAGCACCGGATCTTATCACAGTAAGAGGTAAACAGTATCTGGAAGAGGCAGATGTGATCATCTATGCGGGATCTCTTGTAAATCCCCAGCTTCTGGAGTATTCCAAGGATGTGTGCACCATCCATAACAGTGCAAAGATGACCCTTGAGGAAGTGATCTCTGTTATGGAGAGAGCAGAAGCTGAGGGTAAGATGACCGTTCGTCTCCACACCGGCGATCCTTGTATCTACGGTGCGATCCGTGAGCAGATGGATATCCTGGATGAAAAGGGGATCCCCTACGATTCCTGCCCGGGTGTCAGTGCCTTCTGCGGAGCTGCATCTGCACTGAACCTGGAGTATACACTTCCGGATATTTCCCAGAGTGTGATCATCACAAGAATGGAAGGAAGAACACCGGTGCCGGCAAAAGAGAGCATTCAGTCCTTTGCCGCTCATAATGCGACTATGGTCATTTTCCTCAGTACAGGTATGCTGGAGGAGCTGAGCCGCAGACTGGTGGAGGGCGGATACCGTGAGGACACACCGGCTGCTATCGTCTACAAGGCAACCTGGCCCGATGAGAAGAAGTTTATCTGTACAGTGGGTACTCTGGCTCAGACAGCAAAAGAGAACAAGATCACAAAAACAGCTCTTATGCTGGTAGGTGATGCGGTCAATGCTGCAAGCTATGACAGATCCAAGCTGTATGATCCGGGCTTTACCACAGAGTTCCGTGAGGCTACGAAATAAAATATGAACATTTCCATCATTTGCTTCAGTATGACAGGGCTGGAGACAGGGGAAAGGCTTCAGAGGGCTCTGGAAAAAGAGGGTGAGAGTGTCACCCTTGCAAAAAAGAGCCGTTACCTTCCGGATCCGATCTCTGTTTCCACCTCTCAGTGGGCAGGGGAACAGTTCCGGGCAGGAAAAGAGGGCGTAATCTTTATTGGCGCCTGCGGGATCGCAGTGCGCAGTATCGCACCTTACATTGCCGGAAAAAAGACGGATCCGGCTGTGCTGGTGATCGATGAGTGCGGAAAATTTGTCATTGCTCTTCTTTCCGGACATCTGGGCGGAGCCAATGAGCTGGCTCTTCGCTGTGCCGGATATCTTAAGGCGGTGCCGGTTGTGACAACAGCCACAGATCTTCACAGCCGTTTTGCAGTGGATGTTTTTGCAAAAAAGAATGGCTGTGCTATTTTTCATATGAAGGCTGCAAAGGAGGCTTCTGCGGCCCTTCTTGCAGGAGAGAGCGTTGGCTTCTACAGTGAGTTTCCGTGGGACGGAGAGCTGCCGGAGGGTCTGGTGCTTTGCGGGAAAGACGGAAGGCCCTCAGCAGCAGCGGATCCGGAGAACGGTGAGAAAGCCGGTGAGGCACCGGAAACAGGTATTGCGGTGACGATCCACAGAGGCTGTCTGCCCTTTAAAAATACAGTCCATGTGGTGCCACCCGCTGCAGTTCTGGGAATGGGCTGCCGCAGGGGAAAGGATGCAGCCTCCATACAGAAGGCGGCAGAGGAATGCCTGAAGGAATCAGATGTTTACCGAGAAGCACTGGGAGCTGTTGCCAGTATTGATCTGAAGAAAGAAGAGGTGGGACTTCTTTCTCTGGCAGAAGCCTGGCAGCTTCCGTTTCTGACCTTTACAGAGGAAGAGCTGAAGGCAGTGCAGGGTGAATTTACCCCGTCACAATTTGTAAAAAAGATAACAGGTGTAGAGAATGTCTGTGAGAGAAGCGCGGTTCTGGGTTGCGGACAGGGTACACTGATCAGAAAAAAAACAGGCCGGGACGGTGTGACCACCGCCCTTGCAGCCGGAAATCGGAGGATACGTTTTGAGTAAGATTTATGTTGTAGGAATTGGCCCGGGTGCGTATGACCAGATGACTGGAAGAGCGATCCGTGCATTAAATGAAAGTGATGTGATCATCGGTTACACCGTATATGTGGATCTTGTAAAGGAGTATTTTGCAGGTAAAGAGTTCATGACCACACCGATGAAAAAAGAGGTAGACCGCTGTGTACTTGCTTTTGATGAGGCAAAAAAAGGAAAAACCGTTTCCATGATCTGCAGTGGTGATGCCGGTGTCTACGGCATGGCAGGCCTGATGTATGAGGTAGGTGAAAACTATCCGGATGTGGAGCTGATCATTATCCCGGGTGTGACAGCAGCTACAGGCGGCGCCGCAGTGCTGGGTGCACCGCTGATCCATGACTTCTGCCTGATCAGCTTAAGTGATCTTCTGACTCCGTGGGAGAAGATCGAGGCAAGGCTTCTGGCAGCAGCACAGGCGGATTTTGTGGTATGCCTTTACAATCCGTCCAGCAGAAAACGTAAGGATTATCTTCAGAAGGCCTGTGATCTGATGATGAAATACAAGTCCCCGGACACTGTCTGCGGCACGGTTGCCCAGATCGCACGTGACGGCGAGACTGCACAGGTTATGACACTGAAGGAGCTTCGTGATACAGAAGTGGATATGTTTACTACCGTATTTGTGGGAAATTCACAGACTAAGAATGTAAACGGCAAGATGGTAACACCAAGGGGATATAAGAATGTATAAAGCCATTGTTTTTGCAGGGACCACCGAGGGCTACGCACTCTGTGAGTTCCTTGCGGAAAATCATGTTCCGGTCTATGCCTGTGCAGCTACGGAATATGGCGGATCCCTTCTGAAGGAAAGTGAATTTCTCCATGTCAGCGCCGGAAGGCTGAAAACCGAAGATATGGAGGAGCTTTTCCGGAGGGAAGCGCCGGAGATCGTTCTGGATGCCACTCATCCCTATGCGGCAGAGGTGACAAAAAATATCCGGACTGCCTGTGATAACGGAAATATCCGTTATCAGCGTGTCCTTCGCCCGGAGGGAGAGAAGAACCGTGAAGCCATCTACGTGGAAAGCACGGAGAAGGCGGCAGAATTTCTTTCCGGCACAGAGGGGAACATTTTTCTTACCACAGGAAGCAAGGAGCTGTCTAAATTTACAGTGATCCCGGATTACCAGGAGAGGCTTTTTGCCCGGGTGCTGTCCATCCCTTCCGTGATCAGCTCCTGTGCGGAGCTGGGGATCGAGGGAAAACATCTCATCGGTATGCAGGGGCCATTTTCCACAGAGATCAACGAAGCGATGCTTCGACAGTTTCAGTGTAGCTATCTGGTCACCAAGGATACCGGTCTGGCAGGTGGATTCCCGGAAAAGATGGAGGCCTGTCAGAGCTGTGGCGTCACACCTGTGATCATCGGAAGACCTTTGCAGGAGGAGGGGCTGTCCCTGCCGGAAGCAAGGTATTTCTGGCAAAACTGTTCGGCCTTACCCTGTCACAGAGGGTTCCTCTTGTGGGCATCGGCATGGGTGCGGAAAAAACCCTGACCCTGGAAGGAAAGAAGGCCTTTGATGAGGCGGAGCTTCTGATCGGTGCAAAGCGTATGACAGATGCCGTACAGAGGCCCGGACAGGTGGTTCTCCATGAGTACCGCAGTGATAAGATCGTGGAGTATATCAAGCACATCCGCAGTACCGTACCGTTGCCATTGCCCTTTCCGGAGATGTGGGCTTCTACAGCGGCGCAAGGAAGCTGATGGATCTTCTGGATGGCGATGTCCAGGTGATCTGTGGGATTTCTTCTGTTGTTTATTTTATGGCGAAGATCGGTCTTTCCTGGGATGATGCCAGGATCGTCAGCGCTCATGGAAGAGACTGCAATCTGATCTCCCTGATCCGACATAACCCCAAGGTCTTTTCCATTCTGGGAACAGAGGATGGGGTAGCTCGTCTGGCTTCTCGTCTGGTTGAGTATGGAATGGGTGATGTGACCCTTTATGTGGGCGAAAATCTCTCCTACGAAAATGAAAAGATCTTTCATGCCAGGGCAGCAGATCTTACAGAATACCGGGGAGATGCATTAAGCGTGGTAACTGCGTGCAATGAAAAGGCAGAACCTTTGCCCGCAGTTCACGGGATCTGTGATGAGGAATTTCTCCGTGGAAAGGCGCCTATGACAAAGGAAGAGGTGCGTACGGTTTCTCTGTCCAAGCTTCGTCTTCAGAAGGATTCTGTCTGCTATGATGTGGGAGCGGGCACAGGCTCGGTTTCCGTTGAGATGGCGCTGCGTGCTGGAAGGGGCAGGTCTATGCCATCGAGAAAAAGGAGGATGCCCTTGCTCTTCTTAAGGAGAACAAGCGGAAATTTGCCGCAGATAATCTGGAGATCGTACCGGGTACTGCACCGGAAGCTATGGTGGAGCTGCCTGTTCCGACACATGCTTTTATCGGCGGGTCTTCCGGAAACATGAATGAGATCATCCGGCTTCTCCTGGACAAAAATCCGGAAGTACGGATCGTGATCAACTGTATCACTCTGGAGACCGTGACGGAAGCCATGAATGCCATACGAGATTTCAGCCTGACAGATGTGGATATCGTACAGCTGTCTGCGGCAAGATCAAAATCTATCGGAAGGTATCATATGATGATGGGTGAGAATCCGATCTATATCATTCCTGCAGCGGAAGAGGGGAGGAGATTTAGGTGAAGATCCCGAGAATACTTCTTGCGGCAGGTGCCAGCGGAAGCGGAAAAACCCTGATCACCTGCGGGCTTCTTCAGGCGCTGGTGAACCGTGGCCTTAAGGTAGCTTCTTTTAAATGCGGCCCGGATTACATAGATCCCATGTTCCACAGCCGTGTGATCGGTACAAGATCCCGAAATCTGGATACGTTTTTTACAGATGGAGACAGGACCCGGTATCTTCTGGCAAAGAACGCATCGGACTGTGAGATCGCAGTGATGGAGGGAGTCATGGGGTATTATGACGGTGTAGGAGGGATCACCTCCAGAGCCAGCGCCTATGATCTGGCCTCCACCACAGATACACCGGTGATCCTGATCGTAAACAGCCGTGGCATGAGTGTTTCCCTGGCTGCCTATGTAAAGGGCTTTCTGGAATACAAAAAGGACAGCCATATCTGCGGCGTGATCTTTAACCAGATGTCTCCCATGCTGTATCCCAGAATGAAAAAGCTTCTGGAAGAGGAGCTTTCCGTAAAGGTACTGGGATATGTTCCGAAGGTGGAGGACTGTGTGATCGAAAGCCGTCATCTGGGGCTGGTGCTTCCGGAGGAGATCCCGGAACTGAAAAGCCGTCTGCAGAAGCTTTCCGAGGTGCTGGAGAAAACGTTGGATATCGATGGGATCCTGGAGCTTGCAGGGGGAGCACCGGAGCTTGCGGCGCCGGAGCCAGAAATGCTTATACAGAAGGATACTGCCTTCGGGTACCGGACAGAGGAAAAGGTACGGATCGGTGTGGCGGATGATGAAGCCTTCTGCTTTTTCTATGCGGATAATTTAAATCTTCTGGAGCAGATGGGAGCGGAGTTGGTACGTTTTTCACCCATTCATGACAGAGAGCTTCCGGAGGATCTGGACGGGCTTCTTTTAAGCGGCGGTTACCCGGAATTAAGCGGGGAGGCGCTGGAAGAAAATCAGGAAATGTGCACCCGGATCCGGGAAGTTATCCTGGACGGAATGCCCTGTCTGGCAGAATGCGGCGGATTCATGTATCTTCATCAGGAGATGGAGGATATGGAAGGAAAGCAGCGCAGAGTCTGCGGAGTGATCCCTGGAAGAGCTTACCGGACACCGAAGCTGAACCGGTTCGGTTATATCACCCTTACGGAAAAACAGGATACCGGACTTGGGGAGATCCCGGCTCATGAATTCCATTATTTTGATTCCACAGATTGCGGAGCGGATTTTCATGCGGCAAAGCCGGCATCTAAAAGAGGATGGGATTGTATCCATGACCGGGGCAGGCTGATGGCAGGATTTCCTCATCTTTATTATTACGGAAATCCAAGGGTTCCGGCACGTTTTCTGAAGAACGCACTGGAATATAAGAAGGAACGGAGGCAGAAAAAAGATGCTGAAATATAGTCTTCCTGCACTGGTCATAGGATTTGTGCTGGATCTTCTGATCGGAGATCCCAGATGGCTTTATCATCCGATCTGTGTCATCGGCAATCTGATCGCAGTGCTGGAAAAAGTGATCCGAAAGATTTTTCCGAAAAATCACGGCGGTGAGCTGACAGGAGGCTTTCTGATCGTAGTGCTTGTCTGTCTGTTCAGCGGTGGGGTGCCACTTCTGGTGCTTCACTATCTTTACCGGTATCTGCCGGTGGCCGGATTTGTGCTGGAGGTATTCTGGTGCTATCAGCTTCTTGCTACCCGTTCACTGAAAGATGAGAGTATGAAGGTTTATGACCGGCTGAAAAACGGAACTCTGGACGAGGCACGCTATGCGGTGTCCATGATCGTAGGCCGTGATACCAGTGAGCTTACGGAAACAGGCGTGACAAAGGCAGCAGTGGAAACAGTTGCGGAAAATGCATCCGACGGCGTGATCGCCCCCATGCTTTATATGGCTATCGGCGGGGTGCCGCTGATGTTTCTGTACAAAGGCATCAATACCATGGATTCCATGCTTGGATATAAAAATGACAAATATCTTTATTTCGGCCGTGTTGCGGCAAAGCTGGATGATGTGCCAATTATATCCCTGCCAGGATTTCCGGATGGCTTATGGTGGCAGGAACTGTTTTTACAGGAATGGATATAAAAAACGCGGCAAAGATCTACAAACGTGACCGGAGAAATCACGCAAGCCCCAACTCAGCCCAGACAGAGGCTGCCATGGCCGGAGCGCTGGATGTACAGCTTGCGGGAAATGCATATTATTTCGGGAAATTATATGAAAAACCTACGATCGGGGATCCGATCCGTCCGGTGGAGCCGGAGGATATCAAAAGAGCTAACCGGCTGATGTACGCCGCATCCATACTTGGTGTGGTGGTTTTTGGACTGCTCAGTGCGGGCATCCGGTTCGATTTATTAAGGTAACAATAAATACAGACAGGAGAATGACCAATGACAAAACACATACATGGAGGAGACGTATATAAACATAAAGACTGCCTGGATTTTTCGGCAAATCTGAATCCTTTGGGAACACCGGAAAGTGTGAAGCAGGCCATTATCCACAGTCTGGATCATATTGCACAGTATCCCCGGGTGGGATGCGGCGTTCTCAGAGAAAGGATCGCAGAATCGGAAGGTGTAAAAGCGGAAGAGGTAATATGCGGTAACGGAGCAGCAGAAGTGATCTTCACGCTCTGTCACGCAATAAAGCCAAGGAGGCTCTGATCCCGGCGCTACTTTCGCAGAATACGGACAGGCTCTGGCCAGCACAGGCTGTGAACTGGAATATTACATGCTGACGGAAAATGACGGCTTTGTGCTCAGTGAGGCATATCTGGATATCCTCCATAAGGGACTGGATATGGCTTTCTTATGTAACCCCAACAATCCTACCGGCATGCTGATCCCCCACAGGCTTCTGAAAAAGATCCTGGAAAAATGCAGAAAACTGGATATCCTGCTGGTGGTAGATGAATGTTTCCTTGATTTTGTAAAGGACCCGGAAGAGTATTCTCTGAAGCGTTCTCTTTCCGGGTTCAATAATCTTTTTATCCTGAAGGCATTTACAAAAAGATATGCCATGGCTGGGGTGCGGCTGGGCTATGGCCTCTGTTCTGACAGAAAGCTGATGGAAAGGATGGAGCTCTGCGTTCAGCCATGGAATGTTTCCACCATGGCCCAGGCAGCCGGGCTCCAGGCACTTACAGAGACGGAATATGTAGAGGAGGGAAGACAGCTTGTTTTTCGGGAGGCACAGTGCTGAAGGATGAGCTGGTCCGCATTGGTATAAAGTATTTCCGTCGGAAGCAAATTATATTTTCTTTAAAGGACCGGAGGAGCTGTTTGACTTCTGTCTGCGGAAGCGGATCCTGATCCGTGACTGCAGCAATTATCCGGGACTTACAAAGGGGTATTACCGGATCGCGGTAAAGCGCCATGAAGAAAATGTAAAACTGATCGAAGTACTTGAGGGAGGTATATTATGGCAAAAGCAATAATGGTGCAGGGAACCATGTCCAATGCCGGAAAAAGCCTGCTGGCTGCGGGACTTTGCAGGATCTTTAAGCAGGATGGATATCGTGTGGCTCCTTTTAAATCACAAAATATGGCACTGAATTCCTTTATTACAGAGGATGGTCTTGAGATGGGGCGGGCCCAGGTCATGCAGGCAGAGGCAGCCGGGATCAGGCCGTCTGTCCTGATGAATCCGATTCTTCTGAAGCCTACCAATGATGTAGGCTCCCAGGTGATCGTAAACGGAGAAGTTCTTGGAACCATGAGTGCCAGGGACTATTTCAAATATAAGAAGACCCTGGTTCCGGATGTGATGAAGGCATACAACGCTCTTGCAGCGGAAAACGATATCATTGTCATCGAAGGTGCGGGAAGCCCTGCCGAGATCAATCTCAAGGATGAGGATATCGTAAATATGGGGATGGCAAAGATGGCCAAGGCACCGGTCCTTCTTGTGGGTGATATTGACCGTGGAGGCGTTTTCGCCCAGCTGATCGGTACGGTGGAGCTTCTGGAGGACGATGAGAAGGCTATGGTAAAGGGTCTGATCATCAACAAATTCCGCGGAGATAAGACTATTCTGGATCCTGGTGTTGTCATGCTTGAGGAAGAAGCGGGATCCCAGTGGTGGGTGTGGCGCCTTATCTGGATATCCAGGTGGAGGATGAGGACAGCCTGACGGAGCGTTTTGACCGGAAGCAGGAAGCAGGTGTCATTGATATCGCGGTGATCCGTACACCAAGGAATTTCCAACTTTACGGATTTTAATCCTTTTTGAGAGCATTCCCGGAGTTTCTCTCCGCTATGTAAAACACCCGAGAGATCTTCACTCTCCGGACATGATCATCCTTCCTGGAACCAAGAACACCATGGTGATCTGATCTGGATGCGGGAAAGCGGAATGGAGGCAGCAGTTCTCAAGGAAGCCTCCAGAGGCAAGCTGATCTTTGGTGTCTGCGGTGGCTATCAGATGCTGGGTGAAACCTTAAGTGACCCTCATGGAGTTGAAAATGGCGGTTCCATGAAAGGAATGGGACTTCTTCCCATGGAAACGGTATTTGCCGAAAAGAAAACCAGGACCAGGGTGCAGGGGCATTTCGGTCAGCTGTCCGGTGTGTTTGCTCCTCTTTCCGGTGCGGAGATCGAGGGCTATGAGATCCATATGGGCGAAAGTATCCTGAAGGAGAATGCAGGAACAGCAACGAAGATCACAGACAGCGTCAGCGGTAAGAAAAAAGAAGAGGGTGCTTTTGCGGAAAATGTGTGCGGAACCTATATCCACGGCGTTTTCGATAAGGAAGCATCTGCAGAGGCGATCATACGCGTGATCGGCGAGAAAAAAGGCATTGATGTGGAAAATATGACAGGCGTGGATTTTGCGGCATTTAAGGAACAGCAGTATGATATCCTGGCTGCAGAGCTGCGGAAGCATCTGGATATGAAAAAAATCTATGAGATACTGGAAAACGGGATTACGGAGGAATAATAGAAATGAAAGTAGAGCTTGAAAATGTAAAACCCCTGGAGATCGAAAAAAGAAGCTTTGAGATCATCACAGAAGAGCTTGGGGATACTCCCCTGATTCCGGGAACCGAGCTGATCGTAAAACGCTGCATTCACACAAGCGCAGATTTTGATTATGCAAAAAATCTCTGCTTCTCGGAGGGGGCAGTGGAGAAGGCAATGGACGCCATCCGCAACGGTGCCTGCATCGTCACAGATACCCAGATGCAAAGGCCGGGATCAACAAGCGTGCACTTGCCCGCTACGGCGGTGAGGCTTACTGCTTCATGTCCGATGAGGATGTGGCTGCCTTGCAAAAAAGAACGGGACTACCAGAGCCACAGCCAGCATGGACAAGGCAGCAGAGATGGATAAAAAGCTGATCTTTGCCATTGGAAACGCACCTACCGCACTGGTACGTCTTTATGAGCTTATTGAGAACGGAAAGCTTTCTCCTGAGCTGATCATCGGTGTGCCGGTAGGATTTGTGAATGTTGTGCAGTCAAAGGAGCTGATCATGCACGCAGATGTGCCTTATATTGTGGCAAAAGGACGCAAGGGTGGAAGCAACATTGCTGCGTGCATTGTAAATGCCCTGCTCTACATGATCGATAACCGGAGAGATTAGGAGCCGATAACCTCCTTCAGAAGCTGACAGGCAGGCAGAAAATCCTTGGATGGAATGGAGGAGCAGGAGAGGACCAGGGTGACCTCGGCTCCGTTTTCTCTGAGAACCTCCAGTCCCAGACCACGGTTCCGGACTCTGTCTGTCAGTTCACTGCCTGTGAGAGAACAGGGGAGAGTAAGGGCAAGGCTGGTTCCTGCGGCTCCTGTCTGGATCTGGCAGTCCTGGCCGAAGGTCTCCCGGACAGCCTGGGAAAGAGCCTTCAGCTTCTGGGAATAAAGGCGGCGGAGTTTTCTTGTCTGGGAAGCCATATGCCGTCGCGGATAAACTGGCAGAGCGCGATCTGTTCTGCCTTGGAAGCAGTCTGATTATAAAAGGCTGCTTTTTTTTTTATATTTTTCCCGGAGAGAGCGTGGCAGTACCATGAAGCTGACACGGATGGAGGGCAGCAGCAGCCTGGAAAAGGAACCGATATAGACAACGTTTTCACCGCCTGCAAGACCAAAAAGTGAAGGCGTTGGCTTCTGGAAATAAACAAATTCGTTTTCGAAATCATCCTCAATGATCAGATGGTCATTGATCTCCGCATGACGGATCAGCTCCAGGCGTCGTTTTACCGGCATGATCTCGCCCCATTTCGTCATGTGAGCAGGAGAAACATAGATCACATCGCAGCTTTTGTCCCGATAATGGACATCAAAGCCGTAATCCTGAAAGATGGTGCTGCATGCGGTGAAGGATGGCGTGGGGAACGAAACGGTTTTCCGTTCATGGATCAGAGGACAGAGGATCTGGAGAAGGGCTGGAGACCGGCCCCTACTACAATGTCATCCGGGGAGCAGATCACATTTCTGCGTTCCCGGATATAGTCTGCGAGAACCTCCCGGAAATCGCTTTCGCCCTGGGGTTCGCCATAAGAAAGCATACGGTCGCCCTGGCGGAGGGCGCTTTTGATGTAACGCTGCCACAGATCAAAACGAAAGCTTTCCCGGTCAACACCGGAAGAGGCAAAATCGTATAGGCAAGGCGTGATATCCTTATCCTGTTTTTCGGGGGTGAGCAGATGCTGCCTGGAAGCAATGCCAGTGACATAATAGCCGCTCTGTGCCCTGGCGATGATATAGCCGTCTGCTGCCAGCAGAAGATAGGCATTTTCGATGGTGGTACGGCTCAGCTTCAGCTCCTGGGCGCATTTGCGAGGGAGGGCATTTTGCTTCCGGGAAGGAGGCGGCCTTCCATGATCAGCTTCCGGTAATAGTGATAAACCTCCAGATAAAGGTGTTCTTTTTTGTGTTCTGCAGATATATTTAACATAAGTATGACGATTTCCTTCCAAAAATGATTGCGTAAACCCGACAGTTCATTCTATAATATTACAGAAAAAAACTCAAGACTGGAGAATTACCATGAAAAAAATAGCAGTGATCAATGATCTTTCCGGGCTGGGGAAATGTTCACTGACAGCAGCGATCCCGGTGATCTCGGTGATGGGAGTCCAGGCGTGTCCACTTCCTACCGCTGTTTTAAGCAATCAGACCGGTTATGAAAGTTATTTCTGTGAGGATTTCACAGAGCATATGGAACCATATATGGAGCAGTGGAAAAAAAGAGGATTTTCTCCGGATGGGATCTATACAGGATTTCTTTCTGATGATAAGCAGGCAGACAGGATCCTGAAATTTATGGATGCGTTTGCAGGGGAGGATACTCTGATTCTTACAGATCCGGTGATGGGAGATGACGGCGCGGTTTATCCGATCTATACAGAAGAGCTACGCAGCCGGTTCTGCGAACTGACACGCCGTTCCTATGTGATCACACCGAACCTTACGGAAGCTCTCCTCCTTCTTCACGGAAAAGAAAAAATGGAGGAGATCTGGAAGGAACTGCAAAAGGCATCAGAGGCCCGGCGGATGGAAGAAATCCGGGAGATCGGGTGCGGACTTGCCCGGAAATTTTCACTGCCTGCTGTTGTGATCACCGGAGTGGATCACAGAGAGGAGGGGCAGCCTCTGAAAATGGGGAATCTTGTCCTGGAAAACGGAAACAGTTCCTGGATATTTGCAGAGAAATCCGGAGGAAGCTATTCCGGGACAGGAGATCTTTTTGCATCCGTGCTCAGTGCAGGGCTGGTAAAAAGATATTCCATGAAAACCTGTGCAGAGCTGGCCGTGGACTTTATCTCGGCATCGATCCGGGATGCGGTGGAGGAAGGAACAGACCGTAACGATGGTGTATGCTTTGAAAAGCATCTCGGCATGCTGCTTCCATAAAAACATAAGGGGATAAAAAGAGCTGACCGTCAGGCCAGCTCTTCCCATTTTTCATAAAGCTCTTCCAGTTCTTCAGTGATGGCTGCTTTTTCGCGGCTCAGCTTTGTACATTCCGCTACATTGGTGCAGACATCCGGAAGGACCATGGTTTCGTCGATCTCACTGTCTCTTGTTTCTAGCTCTTCGATACGGGCTTCGACTTTTTTCAGCTCGGCTTCCCGTTTTCGTTTCTTTGCCTGTTCTTCCTTCATCTGCTGCCAGGAAAGCTTGTTTTCGGAAAACGTTTTTTCTTCGGCAGGTGCCTCCGGAGAAGTACTTCCCGGTGCATAGGTACTGGTCAGCTCATCCTTCTTTTCCAGATAGTAATCATAATCACCGATGTAATTTACCACTGCCTGGTTTGTCAGCTCCATGATCCTGGTCGCAGTCTGATTGATAAAGTAACGGTCATGGGATACATAAAGGACTGTACCGGTGTAGCTGACCAATGCTTCCTCCAGAATCTCCTTGGAGGCAATATCCAGGTGGTTGGTAGGCTCGTCAAGGATCAGGAAGTTGGCTTCGGAAAGCATTAGCTTTGCAAGGGAAACACGGCCTCTTTCTCCACCGGAAAGTGCGGAGATTTCTTTGAAAACATCATCTCCGGTAAAGAGAAATGCGGCAAGCATATTTCGGATCTCAGTCTCTGTGAGAGTCGGATAAGTATCGGAAATCTCCTGGAAAATTGTCTTGTCCATATGCAGAACATGATGTTCCTGATCGTAATAACCGATCTGCACCTTGGAACCAAGGGAAAATTTGCCGGCATCTGCTTCAATAAGACCGTTGATGATCTTCAGCATGGTGGTCTTTCCGGTTCCGTTGTTTCCGATCAGTGCTACACGCTCGCCTCGTTTGATATCAAAGGAGATATCGGAGAACAGGGTCTGTCCCGGAAAGGCCTTGGAAAGCTCCTCCACGTGGAGCACATCGTTTCCGCTTAACACCCGTGGCTCCAGAGAGATACGCATCCGGTCCTGGAGCTCAAGAGGTTTTTCAATCCTCTGTACACGGTCCAGCATTTTTTCACGGCTTTCCGCACGCTTGATGGATTTTTCACGGTTAAAGGATTTCAGCTTGGCGATAACGGCTTCCTGATGCTTGATATCTCGCTGCTGATTTAAGTATGCCTTGTACTGTGCGTCACGAAGCTGAGCTTTCTTGAGAGCATAGGCAGAATAGTTGCCGCTGTATACGCGGGTCTGTCCGGCTTCGATCTCAATGACCTTGGTGACCACCTTATCCAGAAAATAACGGTCATGGGAGACGATAAAAACAGCTCCCGGATAATTCAGAAGATAAGTTTCCAGCCAGGAGATGCTTTCCATATCCAGGTGGTTGGTTGGCTCATCCAGAAGCAGGATATCCGGCTTGGAAAGAAGCATCTTGCCCAGTGCCACACGGGTTTTCTGACCGCCGGAAAGAGTTTCGATCTGCTTGTCATAATCTTCCTCCGTGAAGCCAAGACCCTTTAAGACACCGGTCAGCTCACTTTTGTAAGCGTATCCGTTTTCCAGTTCAAACTGATGAGTCAGACGGGTATAGGTTTCCATCAGACGGTTCAGATCATCACCGGTCACGGTGTTCATTTCCTGTTCCATATTGCGGATACGGCGTTCCATATCGATGATGTGCTGCTTGGTGGTAAGAAGCTCCTCGTAGATGGTATGATGTCCGTGGATATCCTGGTACTGGCAAGATAGCCGATATTTTTATCCCGGGCAAGCACCACGGTACCGGAATCAGCAGAAAGCTCCTGCATGATGATCCGCAGCAGTGTGGTCTTTCCTGCACCGTTGCAGCCGATCAGAGCAGCCTTTTCACGGTCTTCAATGTGAAAGGATGCATCATTTAAAATTACTTTTTCGCCAAAGGCCTTGCATATATTCTGACATGATAAAATCATAAAAACTGTCCTCCTGTATAAAGAATCACCCCTGTTTATGTCTGAACAGGGAAAAATCCTCCACCTATTATAACGGAAACTGCCGGGATTTCAAAGAAAAAATCAATTATTAGAAAAAATATAAAGAAATTTGTACAGAATAGACAACTTTAATTGACAGGAAAATGTCAATTCGTTATAATTAACCTAGTGTAAGGTAAGGAGGAAAACTATCGTGGAGACAAAACAAATCTCGAAAGCGGTGATTAAGCGTCTGCCACGCTATTACCGCTACTTAGGAGAGCTGATGGAAGATAATGTAGAACGTATTTCTTCCAATGAATTAAGTAAGAAGATGCATACCACAGCTTCTCAGATCCGTCAGGATCTTAATAATTTCGGCGGTTTTGGGCAGCAGGGGTATGGCTATAATGTACACTATCTTTATACAGAGATCGGTAAGATCCTGGGACTGGATACCGTTCATCCGATGATCATCCTGGAGCCGGTAATCTGGGACAGGCACTTGCCAATTATGTGGATTTTGAGAAGCGCGGGTTCAGGCTTGTTGGTATCTTTGACGTAAATCCTGTGCTTGAGGGCATCGCAGTCCGTGGACTCGAGATCCAGATGCTCAGTGAGCTTCCGTTTTTCCTGAGAGAGAATAACGTGGAGATCGCGATCCTGACACTTCCCAAGAATAAAGCCAAGGAAATGGCAGATATTCTGGTGGAGAACGGAATCAAGGCAATCTGGAATTTTGCACATCTTGATCTTGAGACACCGGATGATGTGATCGTAGAGAACGTTCATCTTTCCGAGAGTCTGATGACACTGTCTTATAATCTCAGCAAATACAGGCAGGAACATGTGGATAAGTAAGAATTGTTAAGCTGCCGGAAACGGCAGCTTTCTCTATGACAGAGGGGAGGCAGAAGACAGAATGAAGAACTTGTTACCTGCGCAGAAATGAAGGATCTGGACTCCACAACGATCCGTGAGATCGGAGTTCCCTCCGAGGTTCTGATGGAGCGGGCAGCACTGAAGGTGGTAGAGGAAACAGAAAAGTATCTCCAGAAGGACGAAAGGATCCTGGTAGTCTGCGGAAGCGGAAATAATGGCGGTGACGGTATCGCTGTTGCCAGATTGTTCCATCTGAAGGGAGTCCGGGCAGAGTTTTATATGGTCGGAAACAAAGATAAAATGACCAGAGAGACAGCTCTTCAGTATAAGATCGCTTCCGGTTATCGTGTCCCTGAGGTGAATAACCCGCAGTGGAGTGAATATACTACTATAGTAGATGCCGTGTTTGGGGTAGGCCTGACGCGTCCGATCGAGGGGCATTATGCTGATATCATCCATGAGATGAACAGTGCGAGGGCCAAAAAGATCGCAGTTGACATCCCGTCAGGAGTAAACGGAGATACTGGCCTGGAAATGGGAATTGCCTTCAGCGCCGATCTGACTGTCACATTTGCCTACCGGAAAAGAGGTCTTTGCTTTTATCCGGGAAGACTGTATGCAGGAAGGATCGTTACCGCCGATATCGGGATCTATGAACAGGAAGCTGTGACTGCATCTGCCGCCTGTCTGGAAAATAAAGATCTGAAGCTGTTTCCGGAACGTGATCCCGGCGGAAACAAGGGTACCTTCGGAAAAGTGCTCTTTGTGACCGGAAGTGAGGGAATGTGCGGAGCTGCTTATTTAAGCGCCAGTGCAGCACTTCGTGCCGGTGCGGGAATGGTAAAGATCCAGACTGTGGAAGCCAACAGGATCCCGCTGCAGATACTCCTTCCGGAGGCTATGGTCTGCAGCCGCTTTGATCAGGAATCCAATGAACAGCTTCTATCCTGGTGTGATGTGATCGTGATCGGACCGGGACTTGGAACATCAGTGGCCAGCCGTGAGAGAGAACAGTGGTTTCTCACGGCGGCTGCCCGGGAGAAAAAACCGCTGATCCTGGATGCTGACGGTCTGAACCTTCTGGCTGCACATCCTCAGTGGTACCAGTATCTGGGAGAGCATGTGGTTCTGACACCGCATATCGGAGAAATGAGCCGGCTCAGTGGCAGAACGATCCAGGAGATCCAGCATGAGATCGCAGATACTGCATTGAAATGCGCTGCGGAAACAGGTTCTGTGTGCGTATTGAAGGATGCATGTACAGTGATCGCAGATGAGAAAGGACAGATGTATCTGAATCTTTCCGGTAATTCCGGAATGGCAACTGCAGGAAGCGGAGATGTGCTTTCCGGGATCCTGGCAGCAGTGTTATGTATGTATCTGAAAACGGAGGAACAGCCTCCCATGGTTTTAAAGGCCGCGTTAGGTGTTTATCTTCACGGACTTTGCGGTGATCTTGCAGCCGCTGAAAAAGGAAAGCGCAGTATGCTGGCGGGAGATATCATAGAATATCTGCCCAGGGCATTAGCTATAGGTGAAGAGGAGTCGGAATTATGAAAAAATACGAGAGAGTAAAAGCACTGGTATCACTGGACGCCATTGCCCACAATTTTGAGGAAATGCATAAAAATGTCAAAGAAGGGACAAAGATCATCGCTGTGATCAAAGCGGATGGTTATGGCCATGGAGCCAGAGCTATTGCCCGTCTGATCCAGGACTATGACTATATCTGGGGATTTGCAACAGCTACTGCAGAGGAGGCACTGGAGCTTCGGCATGCAGGGATCACCAAGCCTGTCCTGATCCTTGGCCTTGTATTTGAGGAATATTATGAGGAACTTGCAGCCAATGATATCCGGATCACCATATCGGATCTTAATACAGCGGCAGAATATGCAAAAGCAGGTGCACGCATTGGAAAAAATGTACATATTCATCTGGCTCTGGATACGGGAATGACAAGGATCGGATATGCGGATATTCCGGAAAATGCGGTAAAGATCGAAAAAATCTCAAAAATCCCGAATCTGGTGATCGAGGGAATGTTTACTCATTTTGCCAGGGCGGATGAGGCTGACCGTTCTCCTGCACTGGTGCAGCTGGACCGTTATCTCCGTTTTGCAGAGCTTCTGGAAAAAAGAGGCGTTCATATCCCGGTACGTCACTGCTCCAACAGTGCAGGTATCATCGTGTTCCGGAAGCAAATCTCAATGTCGTTCGTGCCGGCATCACCATTTACGGTATTTATCCGTCAGAAGAAGTAGAACGTGATATCGTGAAGCTGACACCTGCAATGGAGCTGAAAAGTCATGTATCCTATGTGAAAAATGTGGAACGCGGAACAGCGGTAAGCTATGGAGGAACGTTTGTTACGGAACGTTTTACCAGAATGGCAACGATCCCCGTAGGTTATGCAGATGGCTATCCGAGACAGCTTTCCAATAAGGGCTGGGTCCTGATCCGGGGCAAAAAGGCTCCGATCCTCGGACGTGTCTGCATGGATCAGTTTATGGTTGATGTCACAGATATCCCGGAGGTGAAGGCCGGGGACGAGGTCACCCTGATGGGAAGAGACGGAGAGGAATTTATCAGTGTGGAGACACTGGGAGATCTTTCCGGAAGATTTTCTTATGAATTTGTCTGCGGGATCAGTAAACGTGTTCCGCGAGTTTATATCAAAGACGGTAAGGAATGTGGAGAAGAGGAGAGCTTTTTCCAGTAGATCCGTAAATACCCGGATCCGGAACGCCGGGTCAGACACAAGGCCGGTAAAAAAGTACCACGCATGGTATACACAAAGAAATTGTGGAAATACTTATCTGTAAAAAGGAATACGGCTTGCAAATAAGCCGGACCAGAATCGGAGTGTGAATTGTGTGGTTATAAAAAGAGGGGATATTTTTTATGCGGACTTAAGACCTGTAGTGGGCAGTGAACAGGGCGGCATCCGTCCGGTGCTGATCATCCAGAACGATGTAGGCAACCGTCACAGCCCCACAGTGATCTGTGCGGCAATTACATCAAAAATGAATAAGGCAAAGCTGCCGACACATATTGAGATCGATGCATCTGCCTACGGGATCGAAAAGGATTCCGTGATCCTTCTGGAACAACTCCGCACCATCGACAAGCGGCGTCTGAAGGATAAGGTGTGTCATCTGGACAGTGCTATGCTTGATAAGGTGAATCATGCGCTTGAGATCAGTCTGGAACTGACTTTTTAAGGGGAACATGAGGAATTTTGACCGGTTTGTTTTCTGATTCTTGACGAAATCTTTCATAAGTGCTATATTAAACCGAGTTGCAATTATGTAAAACGGTACCCAAAATGAGCAGGGCACGAAAGAAAATATACGGTAACAAGGAGAGGAAGATACCATGTCAGGACATTCAAAATTTGCCAACATCAAACATAAGAAAGAGAAAAATGATGCCAAGAAGGGTAAGATCTTCACAGTCATCGGCCGTGAGATCGTTATGGCAGTAAAGGCCGGCGGCCCGGATCCTGCAAACAACAGCAAGCTTCGTGATGTCATCGCAAAAGCAAAAGCCAACAACATGCCGAACGATACTATCGATCGTGGAATCAAGAAGGCAGCAGGTGCGGATTCTGCAGACAGCTACGAGAAGGCTGTATATGAGGGATATGGTCCGAACGGTGTTGCCATTATCGTAGAGACTCTTACAGATAACAAGAACCGTACTGCAGGTAATGTACGTAACGCATTTACCAAAGGTAACGGAAGCATCGGAACACAGGGATGTGTATCCTTTATGTTCGACCAGAAGGGCCAGATCATCATCGACAAGGAAGAGCTTGAGGATGAGTGCGGTGAGATGGATGCGGACGAGCTGATGATGACAGCTCTGGATGCAGGTGCTGAGGACTTCAGCGAGGAAGAGGACAGCTTTGAGATCATCACAGCACCGGACGATTTCAGTGCTGTACGTGAGGCTCTTGAGAAAGCCGGAATCCCGCTTGTAGAAGCACAGATCGCCATGATCCCGCAGACCTATGTGGAGCTGACTGATGACCAGGCTATCAAGGATCTTCACAGAACACTGGATCTTCTTGATGATGACGATGACGTTACTGACGTATGGACAAACTGGGACGAATGATCTCTGAATAGAAAGTAATATTTTGCATATAATACCTCCAGAATTTCAGATTCCGGAGGTATTTTTTATGGAAAAACAGAACGAAGAGGGAAAACAGAAGGAACTGGACCGGGAAGCGAGCCAGAACGAGCAGATCCGGGAAACCGGGCAGGCAGTGCTCGATGGAAATTCCCGGAAGCATAAAGTGGAGCTTCTGACGGTGATCGGGGAGATCGAAGGCCATGAATCTGCGCCGTCTCACAGCAAAACAACCAAGTATGAGCATGTACTGCCAAAGCTGGCTCTCATTGAGGATGATGAAGAGATCGAGGGACTTCTTATCCTTTTAAATACGGTAGGAGGAGATGTGGAGGCAGGGCTTGCCATTGCGGAGATGATCGCGTCTCTGAGTATCCCTACGGTTTCCCTGGTGCTGGGAGGGGGACATTCCATAGGTGTACCCATGGCGGTATCAGCAGATTATTCTTTTATCGTGCCAAGTGCCACCATGGTGTCCATCCGGTGCGTCAGAATGGAATGTTTATTGGCGTGGCGCAGTCCTACCGCAATATGGAAAAGATCCAGGACCGGATTATTGCCTTTGTATCCGGACATTCACATATCACGGCAGAACGGATGGAGGAGCTGATGCTGGATACCTCCCAGCTTGTAAAAGATGTAGGAACTATGCTGGAAGGGGAGGAAGCGGTAAAGGAAGGGCTCATCGATGAAGTAGGAGGGATCCGGGAGGCGCTGGACCGATTGTATACCCTCATCGAAAAGAAAAAATCACAGAAATAACCAGTTTTGTACGTGGCTTTTGATGATGTTAGTTGCATAAGACTAATATGGTTGCGCTGTGCTGTGGTAAAGAATTTTGACAGAAATTGTAAATCTACTCTTGTCATATGCTGATTTTTAGCGTATTATTAATAAAGGTTTATAATTTGCGCGAGGAGGAAGACCATGTATAAGGTTTTAAAAGCTGAAACGCTGGCAGCTAAGATCCATCTTATGGTTGTGCATGCACCACGTGTGGCAAGCCATTGTCTGCCAGGACAATTTATCATTGTTAAACTTGACGAAAAGGGAGAGAGGATCCCGCTTACCATCTGCGATTACGATCGCGAGGCTGGTACAGTCACCATCGTATTCCAGGAGATCGGAGCATCTACCATTAAGATGTCCGCACTGAAAGAGGGAGATTCATTCCGTGATTTCGTAGGACCTCTGGGATGTCCGTCTGAGTTCGTCCATGAGGATATCGAAGAACTTAAGAAGAAAAAAATGGTATTCGTAGCCGGTGGTGTCGGTACCGCACCTGTTTATCCGCAGGTTAAGTGGCTCCATGAGCACGGCATCACAGCTGATGTTATCCTTGGTTCCAAGACTAAGGATATGGTTATCCTTGAGAAAGAGCTTGGCGCTGTTTCCAATCTTTATGTTACAACAGATGACGGTTCCTATGGCCGTTCCGGTATGGTAACAAAGACTCTTGAGGATCTTGTGACAAATGAGGGCAAGCATTATGACGTCTGTGTAGCAATCGGACCGATGATCATGATGAAATTTGTCTGTCTTCTTACCAAGAAGCTTGGTATCCACACAATTGTCAGCATGAACCCGATCATGGTTGACGGAACCGGTATGTGCGGCGCTTGTCGTCTCCAGGTCGGTGATGAGATCAAATTTGCCTGCGTAGACGGACCGGAGTTCGACGGACATCTCGTTGATTTCGATCAGGCTATGAAGAGAAGTCAGATGTATAAGACCAGGAGGGCCGTGCATTACTGAAGCTTCAGGAAGGCGATACCCACCACGGTGGATGCGGACATTGCGGAGGTGACAACTAATGGCAGATGCAAAAATGTTAAAAAAAGTTCCTGTAAGAGAACAGGATCCGAAGGTACGTGCGACAAACTTCGAGGAAGTATGTCTTGGATATAACCAGGAAGAAGCAATGGAAGAGGCACAGAGATGTCTCGGGTGCAAAAAACCGAAATGTGTAGAGGGATGTCCGGTATCCATCGATATTCCGGGATTTATCGAGCATATCAAAGAGGGCAACATGGAAGAGGCTTACAAGGTGATCGGTTTATCTTCCGCACTTCCGGCTATCTGTGGTCGTGTATGTCCGCAGGAATCCCAGTGTGAGGGACAGTGTATCCGCGGTAAGAAGGGCGAGGCTGTTTCTATCGGTAAGCTGGAGAGATTCGTTGCAGACTATGCTCTGGAGCATGATATCAAACCAGCAGGAGCAGAGGTTAAGAACGGACATAAGGTTGCAGTGATCGGTTCCGGTCCATCCGGACTTACCTGTGCAGGTGACCTTGCAAAGGCAGGATACGATGTAACTGTATTCGAGGCTCTTCATGAGCTTGGCGGTGTTCTTGTTTACGGTATTCCGGAGTTCCGTCTTCCGAAGCAGAAGGTTGTTAAGAAAGAAATCGAGAAGGTCAAAGAGCTTGGCGTTAAATTCGAGACAAACGTTGTCATCGGTAAATCCACTACCATCGATCAGCTGATCGAGGACGAGGGATTTGAGGCTGTATTCATCGGTTCCGGTGCAGGACTTCCGATGTTCATGGGTATCCCTGGTGAGAATGCAAGCGGTGTATTCTCCGCAAACGAGTACCTGACAAGAAGCAACCTCATGAAAGCATTCGATGATTCCTACGATACACCGATCGCAGCAGGCAAAAAGGTTGCAGTTGTTGGCGGTGGTAACGTTGCCATGGATGCTGCAAGAACAGCTCTGAGACTTGGCGCTGAGGTACATATCGTATACAGAAGAAGTGAGGCAGAGCTTCCTGCACGAGCAGAGGAAGTTCATCACGCTAAGGAAGAGGGCATCATCTTTGATCTTCTTACAAATCCGAAGGAGATCCTCGTTGATGAGAACGGCCACGTAAACGGTATGAAGGTTGTCAAGATGGAGCTTGGTGAGCCGGATGCATCCGGAAGAAGACGTCCGGTAGAGATTCCTGGTTCCGAGTATGATATGGATGTAGATACTGTCATCATGTCTCTTGGTACTTCACCGAACCCGCTGATCTCTTCCACAACCAAGGGTCTTGACATCAACAAGAGAAGATGTATCGTTGCCGAGGAAGAAACCGGTAAGACATCCAAGGACGGCGTATATGCCGGTGGTGATGCCGTTACAGGTGCAGCTACCGTAATCCTTGCCATGGGTGCAGGTAAAGCTGGTGCAAAAGGTATCGACGAATATCTGAAAAATAAATAAGCAGAAAGTCTGTTTATAAACAGATCCTCCGACTGTGTTTTCTGATGCAGCCGGAGGATTTTTTTTCTTGCAGATCAAAAAAGAACATTTGTTTGAAACTTTTGCCAAGTGAAGATTGTAAGTTTTACTCAGTTATGCTATAATGTGTTGGAAAAAATTTAAGAAAAGGAAATATCATTATGTCAGTGATACATGCGATTATATTGGGAATCATTCAGGGAATCACCGAATTTCTGCCGGTGAGCAGCTTCGGACATCTCTGTGGAGTGCAGGGTCTTTTGGGCGGTACCAGAGGTTCCGGTGTGCTTTTTGAAGTGATGCTCCATCTGGGAACTATGATAGCTCTGATCCTTGTTTTTCTGAAGGACATCAAAAAGATCGGGATCGAGCTGATCGGGATGATACTGGATCTGATCGGAAATGCCAATATTTTTCTCTATAACCGTAGGACTGGGAAAGAGCTTACCTATGCAAAGATCATAAGCGGAACTTATCGGAAGCTTACCGCCCTGATCATGGTATCCACCATTCCTACAGTCCTGATCGGATATCAGTGCAAACGACTTGTTGTGCGAAGCGCATCCTCACACATGTTTTCCGGGATCGGAATCCTTCTTACAGGTGTGATTCTCCTTGTTGTGGACTACAGTAATGTCAATGGCAGCAAGGAACAAGAGAAACCAGTTTTGGAGATGCTATGTGGATGGGTATCTGTCAGGGCCTTTCCGTGTTTCCGGGACTTTCCAGGCTTGGACTTACCATGAGTGCAGGACTTTTCTGCGGTCTCGGACGGAAGTTTGCAGTGAAATATTCGCTGCTGATGAGCATTCCGGCTGTGGTGGGAGCTTTTTTTATGGAGATGGGAGAGTTCACTTCTGTTCATATGACTGTTGGCCAGGGATTTATTTATGTTCTTGGAATGATCGTGGCCGGGATCACAGGCTATCTGGTGATCCGTTTTATGCTTAAGCTTTCGAATCAGGTCAGACTGCGTTATTTTGCATTTTATTCTTTTGCAGCCGGAATCCTTATTCTGGCAGCGAATTATATTTGATATCAACTGGGAGGAGTCTGACAATGGCAGCTTCAAAAAC
>ENA-OQAZ01000155-OQAZ01000155.1-human-gut-metagenome-genome-assembly--contig:-NODE-155-length-36981-cov-2.426792_pt1 | contig 36981 bp, 35 predicted proteins | sample MGYA00242737_ERZ504531 | MGnify/ENA primary metagenome ERZ504531 (study PRJEB26092, sample SAMD00036244) | human gut metagenome | host: Homo sapiens | study: EMG produced TPA metagenomics assembly of... | reverse complement strand
ATTTTATATTAGTAAGAATGTGTTCTTCTAATATATACGCTCCGCGAGGATGTGCACTGCGGCGTATAAGGAAGATGTCACAAGCGATCGCCGCAGGTGCCAGAATGTGCCAACACATTCTTTTTTCTTTCCACAGGAAATTTTATTTCCTTCGTTATTAGTCGCAAATGAAATAGCCAAAACAAGTTTTAAGGAGGATATCATGAAAGAAAGACTTGAGAGCATCAAACAGGAAGCCATTAAGCAGATCCAGGCTTCTGATGTACCGGAGAAATTAAATGATGTACGTGTCAAATTCCTTGGTAAAAAAGGAGAACTGACAGCCGTATTAAAAGGAATGAAAGATGTAGCTCCGGAAGAACGTCCGAAGGTAGGACAGCTTGTGAATGAGACAAGAGCTGCTATCGAAGAACTTCTTGATGAGACAAAGAAGAAAATGGATGCTGCAATCCGTGAAGAAAAATTAAAACAGGAAGTTATTGACGTAACACTTCCTTCCAAGAAAAATACAGTAGGTCATCGTCATCCGAATACGATCGCTCTGGAAGAAGTAGAGCGTATCTTCATCGGTATGGGATACGAAGTTGTGGAAGGACCGGAAGTAGAATATGACCTTTACAACTTTGAAAAACTGAATATTCCTGCAGATCATCCGGCAAAAGATGAACAGGATACATTCTATATCAACAAAGACATCGTGCTTCGTACCCAGACATCACCGGTTCAGGCACGTGTGATGGAACAGGGCAAGCTCCCGATCCGTATGATCGCACCGGGACGAGTATTCCGTTCTGACGAAGTGGATGCAACCCATTCACCATCCTTCCATCAGATCGAAGGACTGGTAATCGATAAAAATATTTCCTTTGCTGACTTAAAGGGAACTCTGGAAGTATTTGCAAAAGAACTTTTCGGACCAGATACCAAGACAAAATTCCGTCCGCATCATTTCCCATTCACAGAGCCAAGTGCAGAAGTAGACGTATCATGCTTCAAGTGTGGCGGAAAAGGCTGCCGTTTCTGTAAAGGATCAGGATGGATTGAAATCCTCGGCTGTGGTATGGTTCACCCACACGTACTCGAAATGTGCGGAATCGATCCGGAAGAATACACTGGATTTGCATTCGGAGTAGGACTTGAAAGGATCGCCCTTCTCAAATACGAGATCGACGACATGCGCCTCCTCTACGAGAACGATATCAGATTCTTAAAGCAATTCTAGTGAGCACACAATGAAAGGAAGCACGAGCGAAGCGAGTATTTACTTTCATGTGCGAACGGTACGACAAAATCAAAGAGCAGCGCGGAGAGCTGCGGCAGCAACGAAAGCTGCTGGATTTTGGAGTCTGAATAAGGGAAATTTATAAACAAATCAGAAGGAGATATAAAATGGATACTTCATTATCATGGATTAAAGCGTATGTTCCGGAACTTGACGTAACAGCGCAGGAATATACAGATGCAATGACTCTTTCCGGAACAAAGGTAGAAGGTTTTACAAAGCTGGATGCTGATCTGGATAAGATCGTAGTAGGACAGATTGAGAAAATTGAGAAACATCCGGATGCAGATAAACTGATCATCTGTCAGGTAAATGTAGGAACAGAGACCGTACAGATTGTTACAGGTGCTCCGAACGTAAAAGAAGGAGACAAGGTACCGGTTGTTCTGGATGGCGGACGCGTTGCAGGCGGACATGAGCCTGGACAGAGAGTAGAAGGCGGAATCAAGATCAAAAAAGGAAAACTCCGTGGAGTCGACAGCTACGGAATGATGTGTTCCATCGAAGAACTTGGTTCAGACAGAAATATGTACCCGGAAGCACCGGAATATGGAATCTACATTTTTGATGATGACGCAGTTGTCGGAGAAAGTGCAGTAAAGGCACTCGGACTGGATGATGTCGTATTTGAATACGAGATCACATCCAACCGTGTAGACTGCTTCAGCGTGATTGGTATCGCAAGAGAAGTTGCAGCTACATTCCGCAAAGAATTCAAGCCACCGGTTGTAACATCAACCGGAAATGATGAAGATGTCAATGATTACATCAAAGTAAAAGTAGAAAATACAGACCTTTGCCCACGTTACTGTGCAAGAGTCGTAAAAAATATCAAGATCGGACCTTCACCGAAATGGATGCAGAGAAGACTTTCTTCCGTAGGAATCCGTCCGATCAACAACCTTGTTGATATCACAAACTATGTAATGGAAGAATACGGACAGCCAATGCATGCTTATGATCTGGATACCATGCAGGTCATCAGATCATCGTCCGCAATGCCCATAAAGGAGAAAAATTCGTAACACTGGATGGTCAGGAAAGAGAAATGGATGATTCTGTTCTTATGATCTGTGATGGCGAAAAAGCGGTAGGTATTGCCGGAATCATGGGTGGCGAAAATTCCATGATCACTGACAATGTACAGACCATGTTATTTGAAGCTGCATGCTTCGATGGAACCAACATCCGTAAATCCAGCAAGAAAGTCGGACTTCGTACCGATGCATCCGGTAAATTTGAAAAGGGACTGGATCCGAATAATGCAGAGGATGCAATCAACCGTGCCTGCCAGCTGATCGAAGAAATGGGAGCCGGTGAAGTTGTCGGAGGAATGGTTGATGTATACAGCAAGAAAAAAGAACCTGTACGTGTACCATTTGATGCCGACAAGATCAATGCACTTCTCGGAACAGACATCCCGGAAGAAGATATGATCAAATATTTTGAAAAGATCGACCTGGAATATGATGCAGAAGCAAAAGAAGTGATCGCACCAACCTTCCGTCATGACTTATTCCGTATCGCCGATCTTGCGGAAGAAGTAGCAAGATTTTACGGATATGATAATATCCCGACTACACTGCCTACGGGTGAAGCTACAACTGGTAAGCTTTCTTTCAAGCTTCGTGTGGAAGAAGTAGCAAGAAATATTGCAGAATTCTGTGGATTCAGCCAGGGAATGACTTATTCATTTGAAAGCCCGAAGGTATTTGACAAGCTCCTCCTCGACAAGGATGATCCGATGCGTCAGGCAATCCAGATCATGAACCCGCTTGGAGAAGATTACAGTGTCATGCGTACAACATCTCTGAATGGTATGCTGACATCTCTTGCAACAAACTACAACAGAAGAAATAAAAATGTCCGTCTGTACGAGCTTGGAAATATTTATCTTCCAAAGGCACTTCCACTGACAGAACTGCCGGACGAAAGAATGCAGTTTACACTTGGAATGTACGGAGATGGAGACTTCTTCAGTATGAAAGGTGTTGTAGAAGAGTTCTTTGAAAAAGTCGGACTTCATAAGAAAGAAACCTATGATCCAAATGCAGGAAAGAACTTCCTTCATCCGGGACGTCAGGCAAACATCGTTTACGATGGAAAGGTTGTCGGATACATGGGTGAGGTTCATCCGGAAGTTGCTGATATCTATGGAATCGGTGAAAGAGCATACGTTGCTGTCATTGATATGCCACAGATCACAGAGCTTGCAACATTTGAAAGAAAATACGAAGGAATTGCAAAATACCCGGCAGTCAGCCGTGATATCAGTATGGTAATGCCAAAATCCATCCTGGTAGGACAGGTTGAAGAAGTGATCGAGAACAAGGGTGGCGCTTATCTGGAAAGCTATAAGCTGTTTGATATTTATGAAGGCGCTCAGATCAAGGCAGGCTTCAAGTCTGTTGCTTACTCTATCACATTCCGTGCAAAAGATAAGACTCTGGAAGAAGCTGACATTTCAGCTGCTATGAACCGTATCTTAAAGGCACTGGAGGAAATGGGTATCGAGCTTCGTAAGTAGGCGAAAAGAGGTCAAAAGAATGAAACGACAGGATTTTTATTTTGATTTACCGGAAGAGCTGATCGCGCAGGATCCGCTTGAAGACAGATCCAGTTCCAGACTGCTTGTTCTTGATAAAAAAACCGGTGCAACCAGTCATCACATTTTCCGTGAGATCAAAGATTATCTCAAACCGGGAGACTGCCTTGTGATCAATGATACCAAGGTTATCCCGGCAAGACTGATCGGTGAAAAAGAAGGAACCGGCGGAAAAGTCGAAGTTCTTCTTTTAAAACGAAAAGGAAATGATGTCTGGGAAACACTTGTAAAACCAGGAAAGAAGATGAAACCCGGAGCAAGAGTCAGCTTCGGGGACGGTCTTCTGAAAGGGGAAGTTCTGGAGGTTGTAGAGGAAGGAAACCGTCTGATCCATTTTGAATACGAAGGAATTTTTGAAGAGATTCTGGATCAGCTTGGACAGATGCCGCTTCCGCCTTACATCACCCACCAGCTGGAGGACAAGAATCGTTACCAGACCGTGTATGCAAAGCATTCCGGATCTGCGGCTGCTCCGACGGCAGGACTGCATTTTACACCGGAGCTTCTGGAAGAAATCAAAGCAGAAGGTGTGGAGATTGCGCATGTAACGCTTCATGTCGGACTTGGAACTTTCCGTCCGGTAAAAGCGGATGATATTCTGGATCACCATATGCATTCGGAATTCTACCGGATCGAGGCATCTGAGGCAGAAAAGATCAACCGTGCGAAAGAGAGCGGACACCGGGTGATCTGCGTCGGAACGACAAGCTGCCGGACCGTAGAATCTGCGGCTGATGAAACGGAAAGTTAAAAGAGTGCAGTGGATGGACAGAGATTTTCATCTATCCGGGCTATAAATTCAAGGTACTGGACTGCCTGATCACGAACTTCCATTTACCGGAGTCAACGCTGATCATGCTGGTAAGTGCGCTTGCCGGAAGAGAGCATGTGCTTGCGGCATATGAAGAAGCAGTTAAAGAGAGATATCGATTCTTCAGCTTTGGGGATGCGATGTTTATAGAATAGACGCAGAATCTGACAAATGTGAGGTTATGTCAGGGAACAGGAAATCATAAGATATTAACCGGAGAACGAGATTGTTCAAGTCATGTACAACTTTGAAAAATCTTGTTCTCCGTTTTTTGTATAGGTTGGAAACGATTGAGTTTAAAAATCTTATTGAATGAATGTCTATAGAGAATGTTGTTTTATCTGGCAAAGATAAACAGAACAGATTTGCCGATTCTGCAAAAATATAGTAAGATGGTGTAAGTGCCAAAAGCATGAATGGTATAGTAATGGAGAAATCTGGGCACATACTAAGACGAAAAGGTTATAAAAACAAGATTGCAAAAGGAGACAGAAGATGGACTACGCAGAATATATCAGAGAAAGAAACGAAAAAAATAACTTTGGGAAATAAAGTCAGGTGGATATTCGTAATTTGTTTTGCTTTTTGATTTGGTTAAAAAGCGGACAGAAATGCATTGAGAATTGAGGAGTAGCAGAAAATGGGCATATTTGAGGAGGCAGCAATTTTCCGGGGCGTCACGAAGGAGGACGCCAGACAGATGCTGAACTGTCTGAATCCGGTAGAAAAGACTTATAAAAAAGATGAAATCATTTACCATGCCGGGGATGAGGTTACTTCAATGGGCGTGGTTCTTTCCGGCAGCGTGTTCATTGAGAATGATGATATCTGGGGGAATCACAGCATTCTGGACCGGGCCGGAAGAGGCGAGATTTTTGCAGAAACATATGCAGCGATTCCGGGGCAGAAGCTGATGGTCAATGTAGTTGCGGCAGAAGAGGCAAGAATTTTGTTTCTTGATGTGGGAAGGATACTGAAAGTCTGTTCCAATTCGTGTGTGTTTCATCATACGTTAATTGAAAATCTGCTGAAGCTTTCCGCAGAGAAGAATCTCCGTCTGTCGAAACGGATTTTTCATATTTCATCAAAATCGATCCGGGGAAGACTGCTGTCGTATTTGTCTTATCAGGCTATGGAAAACGGGAAGAAAGAATTTGATATCCCGTTCAACCGGCAGCAGCTTGCAGATTATCTGAATGTAGACAGGTCCGCGATGTCAAATGAGCTTGGGAAGATGCAGAAAGATAGGCTGATCGAAGTAGACAGGAAACATTTCCGTATCTTGACGAAACGGAAATATGAATGGATAAATAATGGAAATAAAACGGATACAGCAGTGAGAAACTGTATGTGGGTTAGGATAAAAGAAAACCATTGCAGGAGAGATGTGATTTCATCAGATCCTGTAATGGTTTTTTGTATACGATAAGTCAAGTATAAATTTGTGGAATTTATCTTTCCAGTCCGTGTATCCAGTCTGACTTTAGGAAATAAATCAGAAAAGCAATGGAACTGAGCGCCCAGGTCATCGGGTAAGCCCAGAAGATCATCTGAATGACGGGATGAATTTAAAATAATTACGATATAGGTAACGCGGATCAGACACCAGCATACCAGCATGACATACATCGGGACTGTGGATTTACCGGCTCCGCGCATGATTCCTGCCATACAGTGTGAAAAAGCAAGCAGGAAGTAGAAAAAGGTGTCCGTGCGTGCCTGCATGGCTCCGTAGTGGATAACCTCTGCGGTGGAACTGAAAGCAGACAGAAGCTGTGGAGCGGTAAAATGCACGCAGATACCGATCAGCTCAGAGATCGTAAGAGAGCAGATCACACCGAATACAGCACCCTTTTTAGCACGGTCATATTCTTTTGCTCCCAGATTCTGACTGATAAAAGTAGTAAGTGCCAGAGCAAAACAGGTGATCGGAAGGAACCCAAATCCCTGGATCTTCATATAAGAACCACATCCGGCAACCGCCATTTCCCCAAACTGGTTGATATTTGCCTGGACGAATACATTTGCCAGGGAAATGATCGAGTTCTGGAGTCCTGCTGGCAGACCATAAGAAATGATCTGGCGGAGCATATAGGAATCCAGATTGATCCGGTTTAGATGAAGCCGAAACTCCTCCGGACTGTGAAGCAGCTGTACCATACAGAGAATAGCACTTAAAAACTGTGAAATGACAGTTGCAAAAGCGGCAGCACCTACACCAAATCCAAGACCTGCGATCAGTACAAGGTCAAGAATGATATTCGTTACCGAAGAAACGATTAAGTAGATCAGAGGATGGGTACTGTCACCGACGGACTGCAGAATGCCGACAAAGAAGTTGTACATGACAAAGGCAAGTGAGCCGGTAAAGTAGATCCGGAAATAAGTAATTGAGTTTGGAAGTACCGCCTCCGGTGTTCCCATAAGTACCAGGATCTGTGGTGCGGCAATGATACCGACAATGGTAAGGATCACGCCGCAGATCAGTCCGAAGCCAACGGTTGTATGGATGGATTTTTGCAGATTCGGAATGTCTCTGGCACCGTAATATTTGGCGACGATGACACCGGATCCGATAGCGATTCCATTAAAAAGACCGACCATAAGAAAGATCAGATTACCGGAAGAGCTGACAGCGGCAAGCGCAGAGCTTCCAAGAAAATTTCCAACGATCAGAGAGTCGGCGGTGTTATATAGCTGCTGAAAAAGGTTTCCCCAGAAAAGCGGGATCGCAAAAGCAACGATACGCTTCCAGATGGAGCCTTCTGTCATCAGTTTTGCAGAAGATTTTGACATAGAATATTTCCCCCGTTTCTTAAGTCATTACTTTTAAGTATAAGGTGCGGCAGAGGGAAAGTCAATGAAAATGAGGTTCGGTAAAAATGCATGTTATCCTTCATGAAAACGCGAAAGAAACTGTTTTGTTCTCTCTTCACTTGGATTTTCAAACACCTGACGCGGATCACCCTGTTCAACGATGCGTCCGTCGTCCATAAAGATCACATGATCAGCAACGTCACGGGCAAATGCCATTTCATGAGTTACGATGATCATCGTAGTATTTTGATCGGCAAGCTCGCGGATAACTTTTAATACTTCTCCGGTCAGTTCCGGATCCAGTGCAGAAGTCGGCTCATCAAAACAGAGGATGTCCGGTTGCAGGGCAAGTGCCCTTGCAATAGCAACTCGCTGACACTGTCCGCCGGAAAGCTGATGCGGATAATTGTCCATCCGGTTATCCAACCCCATCTGTGTCAGAAGAACCTTTGCCTGTACCTCGATGGCGGTCAGGATTTCACGTTTTCTTTCTTTAAAATCCGGCTGCTCTGCGGCGAGAAGCTTTTTGGCAAGCATTACATTTTCCAGAGCGGTATACTGCGGAAACAGATTAAAATTCTGGAACACCAGACCAAAATGCAGTCGTTTTTTACGGATCACGGATTCCTGAGTGGTTGCCGGGACAGAGGCATCAAAAAGTGTTTCGCCATTTACCCGGATAATTCCGTTATCCGGATGTTCCAGAAAGTTCAGGCAGCGGAGAAGCGTTGTCTTTCCACTTCCGGAAGATCCGATGATGGAACAGCCTGTCCTTTTTCCAGGTTAAATCCAACGTCTTTTAAGACAGGAGTCTTATTAAAAGATTTACTGATATGTTCTACTTCTAAGATTGGCATAAATATGAATTCTCCTTATCTGAAATATTCCAGTTTCTTTTCAAGGCGTCCGAGAAGAACGGTCAGGATACCATTGAAAATAAGATAATAAACAGCGGTAAAGAACAGCGGCCAGATGGCACCGGAGATGCCATGTGAGCCTTTCATAAATGCCTGTCCTGCCCAGATGATCTCCTGCAGCGCGATAATACGTGCAAGAGAAGTATCTTTTACCAGGGTGATGATCTCATTTGACATCGGTGTACAATGCGTTTGATCATCTGAAGGAGTGTGATCTTGAAAAAGATCTGATGCTTTGTCATGCCAAGTACAAGACCGGCTTCTTTCTGACCTTCCGGAACACCCTGGATTCCACCGCGGTAGATTTCTGAAAAATAGCAGGCGTAATTGATGATAAAAGATACGGCTGCTGCAAGGAAACGCCCTGCTTCACCACCACCCCAGATCGGGTTATGTAAGACCAGCCCGGGGAAATAGTAGATGATCAGAAGCTGGATCATCAGCGGGGTACCACGGATCACCCAGACGGTCAGTCTCGCAAGCCAGCTAAGAGGCTTGAAATGAGACATGGAACCAAAGGCAATGACCAGTCCGAGAGGAAGGGCACCGACCAGCGTCACAATAAATAATTTTAAAGTTTGTAAAAAGCCGACATTCAGTGCGGACACTACGACCGGCATTTGTTTCATAATCAGATCCATAAAAAGTTCCTGCCTTAAATATTATTTCTGCTCAATGATGGCATCCTGAACCCCATAGGTTTCAGCGCATTTCTTCATAGAACCATCATTGTAGCTTGTCTTGAAGAATTCGTTCAGTTTGTCTGCGAGATCGGAACCTTTGCGGAATCCAACACCATATTTTTCGGTAGTAAGCTCAACGGTATGAGTCAGATTTTCGTATCCGGTACCTTTTCCGACCATGGCACCGGCCATCAGAAGGTCGATGACTGCAGCATCAGAGGTTCCGGCTGCAACTTCCATCAGGGCATCAGACTGTGAAGAAACTGCAGTGTAGTCATATCCTTCTCCGCTTACAGCTTTTTCTCCGGCACTTCCGGATTCAACTGCAAAAGAAAGATCCTTAAGACTGTCTTTGTCCTGATATTTGTCTGCTTTATCAGAAGGAACGACCACTACCTGCGCATTGTTACAGTAAGCGGATGTGCATGCCATTGCGCTGGTTACTTCATCAGTAAGTGTCATACCGTTCCATACACAGTCGATTGTTTTTCCATCAAGTTCCATGACTTTATTGTCCCAGTCAATTTCTACAAATTCGGCATCTACGCCAAGACTTTTTGCAAATGCTTTTGCCATATCAGCATCAAAACCGATCCATTCATCGTTATCATCTTTGTAATCCATTGGCTCAAAATCTGTGATTCCGACTACAAGAGTTCCTTTATCCTGAATATATTCTATATCACTTTCGGATGAGCTTTTTGAGTTGTCGGATTTTTTTGTGTCAGAGGAAGAACCTCCGCATGCTGCAAGGGATAATACCATTGCTGAAGTAAGTGCAAGTGCTGTTATTTTTTTCATAATAATCTCTCCTCATATACTTTCAAAAAATGTCACGTCACTATATTATCAATCTACCACACTAAAGTCAACCAAAACTTGCTATTTACTTTCTTTTTTGATAAAGATACAATAAGAAATACAGGAATTACTGTAGAAAGAGTAGAACAGAGGAATATAAATATATGGAAACAAATGAGATTATTGTTCACCATGCGACGGAGAATAACCTGAAAAATGTATCTATCCGGATACCAAAGCATCAGATCACAGTATTTACCGGAGTATCAGGTTCCGGGAAATCTTCGCTGGTTCTGGATACTCTTGCGGCGCAGTCGCGCAGGGAGTTAAACGATACTTTTCCAAGCTTTGTACAGCAGTATCTTCCAAAATACGGAAGACCGCATGTGGAACGGATCGAGAATCTTCCGGCAGCAATTGTGATCAATCAGAAAAAAGCCGGCTCCGAATCAGCGATCAACAGTTGGGACCTATACGGATACCTACGCACTTCTCAGACTTTTATTTTCAAGAGTGGGACAGCCTTTTGTCGGTTATTCGGACAGTTTTTCTTTCAATCATCCACAGGGGTGCTGTCCAAGATGTAACGGACTTGGGGAAGTGACAGATCTGGATGTACACAAGCTGGTAGATTTTGATAAATGTCTGAATGATGCCGGAGTGATCCATTATGTGGCATTTGAGCCGGGGCAGTGGAGATGGATCCGTTATGCAAACAGCGGATTGTTTGATCTGGATAAGAAGATTAAAGACTATTCCGAAGAAGAACTGGAACAGTTTTTATATTCACCGCAGATACGTCTTAAAAACCCGCCAGAAGGCTGGCCGAAAACTGCGAAATATGAAGGTCTTGTGCATCGGATGTATCGCAGTGTCTTAAATTCAGAAGAAGGAAAGCTTCACATGGAGCTGCTGGATCCGATCACCAGCCATGGAATCTGTCCGGAATGTCACGGTGCCAGACTGAACCAGAAAGTGCTTTCGTGCAGGATCGCAGGGAAAAATATTGCAGATGTAATAAAACTTCCATTATCCGAGCTGCGTGCGTGGATTGACCAAATAGAAGATCCGCTTGCAAAAGATATTCAGGATACACTGCATACCAAACTGTCTGCACTTATAGATATCGGACTGGGATATCTGTCTCTGGACAGAGGGTTATCTACTTTATCTGGTGGAGAAATCCAGAGATGCAAGATTGCAAAATGTCTGAATTCCTCGCTTTCTGATTTGTTGTATATTCTGGATGAACCGAGTGCAGGGCTTCATAATCATGATATTGAGCGGATGCGCCGTGCACTGGAAAAATTGAGAGATGGTGGAAATACGGTTGTTCTGGTGGAGCATCACCGGAAAATGATCGAGATGGCCGATCACATTGTGGAAATGGGTCCGGAACCGGGAATGGCCGGTGGAAGAGTTTTATTTGAAGGCAGTTATAAGGAACTTTTAAAGAGTGATACGCCGACCGGAGAAGAGATGCGGCTTACTACTTCTCTAAAAGCAAAGGCAAGGGAAGCGAAAGGAATATGGCGGATGGAGCATATCCATCTTCACAATCTGAAGGACATTACCATCGAATTTCCAATAGGAAATCTGGTTGTGATCGCTGGTGTTGCCGGATCCGGAAAAAGTTCTCTGATGGAAAGCTTTTACCGCAGTATGGGAGAGGATGTGGTGTTTGTAAGCCAGCGCGCTGCAGGTGCAAGTCTCAGATCCACTCCGGCGACCTATCTGGGAGTCGCAGATGAAATCCGGAAAATATTTGCAAAGCGGTGCGGCCAGAAGGTATCTTTGTTTTCTTTTAACGGCGCAGGAAAGTGTCCGGCATGTAAGGGTAAAGGAGTGATCGTATCGGATATGGCATTTATGGATGACATCGAGACGACCTGTGATGTGTGTAAAGGACTTCGGTATTCAAAAGAAGTTTTACAATACGAAGTAGATGGAAAGAATATTGCGGAAGTGATGGATTTGACTGTTGCACAGGCAGGGGAATTCTTCAGGGGAACAAAGATCAGCGAAGCGCTGGAGCCTCTGGAAAAAGTAGGACTTTCTTATCTGCACCTGAATCAGGCACTTTCTACTTTATCCGGCGGAGAGTTGCAGCGAATGAAGTTTGCTTCCTATCTCGGAAGTAAAGACCGTATTTTCATTCTTGATGAGCCGACAAACGGATTGCATATCAAGAATATCCGAAGTCTGTTAAAGCTTCTGAACCAGATGGTGGATGAAGGGAATTCCATTTTTGTTATCGAACATAACATAGAATTTATCAAATCCGCTGATTATGTGGTAGAATTAGGACCAGAAGGAGGAGATGCCGGAGGAAGACTGCTGTTTGCCGGTACACCGTCTGAGATGAAAATGAGTGAAAAATCTGTCACGGCAGAATATTTATGATGATACCAGATTGCTCCATTTCCATTGCTACGCAATCCCCCTATTTATAATTATGAAAGATTTACAGAAACAGAAATATTTACCAAAAAGATAGAAGAAAAGGAGACGAACGTTATGAAACTAATGATTGCATCAGATATTCACGGATCCGCATATTATTGTCTGGAAATGCTGGATGCGATGAAAAAAGAATGCCCGGACAGACTGTTACTTCTGGGCGACATCCTGTATCATGGACCAAGAATGATCTTCCGCTGGAATACGAACCAAAAAAGGTAATCAAAATGTTAAATGAAGTCAAAGAAAAATTATTCTGTGTACGCGGAAACTGTGACACAGAGGTAGACCAGATGGTACTGGATTTTCCGATCATGGCAGATTATGCAGTGATCCCGTGCGGCAACAGGATTATTTACGCCACTCACGGACACCATCATAACGTCATGACCCCAATCCCAATGCAGCCAGGAGATATTCTCCTCCACGGTCACACCCACGTACCGGCCTGGGAACCATTCGGAAATGAGAACCTCTACCTCAACCCAGGTTCCGTTTCCATCCCAAAAGAAAACAGCGCCCACAGTTACATGATCCTGGAAGACGGTATCGCGAAATGGAAAACCTATACGGCGAAGTTTACCACGAACTGATGCTGTAGTTATTTTACTAAAGAACAAGAAAGTATAGAACTTCATTAACAAATGAAAACATACACTCCCTGAAAAAGTGGAAAGCTTTTATCTTTGCGAAGAAGAGCCAGGACCTAAAAAATATTGAACAAAATAAAGCCCCATAAATTGTCGACATTCGCCAATGTACATCCGACAATTTATGTAATAAAATGAAACTAAGAAAAGCAAAGGAGAACCTAACAATATGAGAGCTTACGAAAGATTTTTAAACTACGTTCCGGTATGGACAACCAGTGATGAGACAAGCGATACTGTCCCGTCAGCAGACAGAGAGCTGGTACTGGCAAGAATGCTTGTAGAAGAGATGAAAGGTCTTGGAATCGCAGATGCAAGAGTGGACGACAAGGGATATGTATATGGACACATCCCTGCAACTCCTGGATGCGAAGACAAGCCGTCGCTTGGTCTGGTTGCGCATATGGACACTGTGGCAGATGCATCAGGGGAAAATATAAAGCCACAGATCATTGAGAATTATGACGGGAAGGACGTTGTCCTGAAAGGTTCCGGAGATATTCTGAAAGTAGATGAGTTCCCGTACCTTGCAGAATTAAAGGGCAGAACTCTGATTACAACTGATGGAACCACACTTCTTGGGGCAGATGACAAGGCGGGAATCGCAGAGATTCTTACCGTGGCAGAAGAGATCATCAAAGAAGGACTTCCGCATGGAAAGATCTGCATCGGATTTACACCGGATGAAGAGATTGCAAGAGGAGCAAAGCATTTTGATGTGGAAGGTTTTGGTGCTGACTATGCTTACACTTTGGACGGTGATGAGGAAGGCGAGATTCAGTTCGAGAATTTCAATGCATCGACTGCATTTATCACCATTCACGGTGTCAGCGTACATACGGGATCAGCAAAAGACGTGATGGTTAATTCACAGACCATTGCAACCGAGATCCACCAGATGCTTCCGGTAAATGAAAGACCGGAGACAACCGAAGGATATGAAGGATTCTATCATCTGGTCAGCGTGCAGGGAAATGTGACAACGACTAAGATGAAATACTTTATCCGTGATTTTGATCGCAAATCTTTTGACGCAAGAGCACAGAAACTTCGTGATATCGCAGAAGAGATGAATAAAAAGTACGGCGAAGGAAAAGTGGAAGTTGAGATTGTAGAATCCTATTACAACATGCGCGAAAAGATTGAACCGTGCATGCAGCTGATCGATTACGCAAAAGCAGCGATTGAGCATGCAGGTATTACACCAATCGTGTCACCGGTCCGTGGGGGAACAGACGGTGCAAGACTCAGCTTCAAAGGACTTCCGTGTCCGAATCTTGGAACGGGCGGACATGCATTCCATGGCGTATTTGAGCATATCACGGTAGAAGGAATGGATAAAGCAGTCCTTATTGTAAAAGACATCATTAGACAGTTTGCAGAATAAAGGGGAATTTAATAGAATTAAAGGAAATGTATGAAAATACGAGAGAGGTAAAATTATGTCTGATAATAAGAAAATCACGGTGATGACGCTGGCATTTATGGCATTTTCAACAGTATGGGGATTTGGAAATGTATTGAACGGATTCATTTATTTTAACGGAATTCAGGTAATACTAAGCTGGGTTATGATGTTTGTGCTGTATTTTATTCCGTATTCACTGATGGTTGGGGAACTGGGATCGGCTTTTAAAAACAGCGGTGGCGGTGTAAACTCATGGGTTTACGATACAATAGGTCCGAAGGTAGCCTATTATGCAGGCTGGACCTACTGGCATGCCATATTACGTACATTGCCAGCAAAGGAAGCGGAAGCCTGAAAGCCCTCAGCTGGGCAGTATTCCGTAACGCAGAGACTTATGATACATTCCCGACGATTGGCGTACAGATGGCAACACTGGGGGTATTCCTGATCGGATGTTTTATTGCGAGTAAAGGAATGAATCCGCTGAAAAAGCTGCTTTCTCTTGCCGGGACCAGTATGTTTGTAATGTCGATTTTATATATTATCATGATGCTTGCAGCACCGGCGATCAATCCGGGCGCAGACTATGTAACGATTGATTTCAGCCTGAAGAATCTGATTCCGAACTTTAATATCGGATATTTTTCATCGCTTTCAATCCTTGTATTTGCAGTCGGAGGATGTGAAAAAATTTCGCCTTATGTAAATAAAGTAGAAAATCCAAGCAAAGGCTTCCCGAAAGGAATCATTGCAATGACTGCTATGGTACTGGTATGCGCAATGCTGGGAACGATCGCGATGGGAAGAATGTTTGACCCGGTGGTAATTAACGCCAGTGAAGAATCTTTTAACTCTTATGCGGCAAATGGTTCTTATTGGGCATTCCAGAAACTGGGTGAGTACTATCACATTGGAGATACTTTCCTGATCATCTATGCACTCTGTAACCTGATCGGACAGTTTTCAATTCTGATCCTGAGTATCGATGCACCGCTGCGTATGCTTCTGGATAACGAAAAAACGGCACAGTATATCCTTCGGGGCTTCGTAAAAAGAATAAATATGGTGCGTATTCCAATGGTATTAAACTGATTTTGGTGCTTGCAGGGGCAATCATCGTAGTGCAGACCTTCCTTCCGGGAGCAGCAGCGGTTCTCCAGCAGCTTACCAGGCTGAATTCCGTATGTATGCCGCTTCGTTATATCTGGGTATTTGTGGCGTACATTGCGCTTCGTAAGGCATATGACCGGATTCCGGCAGAATACCGTTTTGTGAAAAATCAGAAGATCGCATACTTTTTCGGAGGATGGTGTTTTTTTGTGACACTGATCTGTTGTATAATGGGAATGTATAACAAAGATCCATTTACCTTTGCAATGAATGTGATCACACCGGTAGTGCTGACTGCACTTGGAATTATCATGCCGAAGCTTGCCGAACGTGAACGTGCAAAAGAATCTGGAAAATAAAGGGCTGAAATGCTAGGAGGAACATTATGGATAACCAGACAATTAAAGAACTTACATCATTTATAAAGAACTCGCCGACTGCTTTCCATGCAGTAAAATCAATCCGGGATATTCTTACAAAAGAAGGATTTCAGGAGCTGAAAGAGTCGGAAAAATGGAAAATAGAAAAAGGCGGAAAATATTATGTAACTCGTAACCATTCCAGCATTCTTGCATTTAAAGTCGGAAACCAACTGGATGAGTACAGCTTTCATGTAACTGCGTCCCACAGTGACTCACCGACCTTTAAGATCAAAGAGAATGCAGAGATAGAGGTGAAGAAAAAATACACCGTTCTGAATACAGAAGGCTATGGCGGAATGATCTGCTCTACCTGGTTTGACCGTCCGTTATCGGTAGCAGGGCGCGTAATTGTAAAGACGGACAGTGGAATGGAGACCAGATTGGTCAAGGTAGAAAGAGATCTTCTGATGATTCCAAGCCTTGCAATCCATATGGACCGCGCAGTCAATGAAGGCCGTGCGATCAACAAACAGGTAGACATGCTTCCGGTTTTTGCCGGATCGGCAAAAGAACCAGGTGAGATGAAAAAACTGATCGCAGAAGAGCTTGGCGTAGAAGAAGAGAAGATTTATGGTATGGATCTGTTCCTGTATAACCGGATGGAGCCATCTGTATGGGGAAGAGAGAAGGAATTCTTATCCTGCCCACAGCTGGATGATCTGCAGTGTGCGTTTGCGTCACTGAATGGTTTCCTTGCAGGAGAAAATGCAAAAAATATCAATGTATTTGCCTGCTTTGACAATGAAGAGGTTGGATCAGGAACCAAGCAGGGAGCAGCATCGACACTGTTGTCGGATGTGCTTTGTCGGATCAACAAGGCACTGGGAAAAGATGAGGAAGATTTCTATCGTGCAGTTGCCGGAAGTTTTATGCTGAGCTGTGATAATGCACATGCAGTACACCCGAATTATCAGCAGAAGACGGATGTAAATAACTGTAACTATATGAACGAAGGAATCGTGATCAAATCTCATGCCGGTCAGAAATATACCAGTGATGCAGTAAGTATTGCGATTTTCAAGGCAATCTGTGAAAAGGCAGGTGTACCGGTGCAGTTTTTTGCCAACCGTTCGGATGCGGCAGGTGGAAGTACACTGGGAAATATTGCAATGGCGCAGGTATCCATGAATACCGTGGATATCGGACTTCCGCAGCTCGCAATGCATTCGGCTTATGAGACTTCCGGTGTAAAGGATACCGGTTATCTGATCGAGGCATCCAAAGAATTTTACAGCTGTCATATCAAGGCAGCAGGCGATGGTGTGTTTGAAATTGCATAAAGAAATATTTGCAGGGAGTTCCGGAAGAACTCTCTGCAAGTTTTTCCGAATCTTGAAGAAGGTGTATTTCGAGGAACGATAGAAAAATAAAATTCAGAGTGCATTCTAATTTTTTATGAGACAGGAAAGAAACTGTCCTGTTATAATAATTATGGTGTCAGATCACCGAAATGGCAGAGAATGAGTAACAAGGTTGGGTAAAAGGAATGGCAGAATTAATATATCGAACACTAAGAGAAAATATTGCAGATATTATCCGGAAGAGGATTATTTACCAGGAGCTGGAGCCGGGACAGAAGATTGTGGAACAGGATCTGGCAAAGGAATTTAAGACAAGCAGGGCTCCGATTCGTGAGGCACTTAGACAGCTGGAAAATGAAGGACTTATAGAATATGTAAGAAATGCAGGATGTTCTGTAAAAGAAATTACACTGGAAGAATCATTTGAAATTTACCTTATGCGGGCGAATTACGAAACCATGGCAGTGAAGCTGATGGGCGGAAACGTTCCGGAGGATACCATTTGCCGGATGGAAGAAGTGCTGGAAAAAATGAAAAAACTGGATGAAGAGCAGTTTGACCAGGTTTTTGTCTATGATAACCAGATGCATGGACTGCTTGTAGAGATGACTGGTATGATAAGGCTCTATAAAGCATGGAAAGAGCTGAATTATGGAAATATTGTTACGGGCTTCAGCCTGAGCACGGATAAAAAGCGTGTGGTAGAAAGACAGTATCCGATTCATAAAGAACTGGTGGATGCCTGCAGGGAAAAGAACAAGGAGAAAATCTGTCACGTTCTTTCCGATCATTACATGAGAACGATCCGAAGGCTTTTGAAAGAGCAGGGATTGTCGGAAGAGGATTCCGGATTTTCATTTGATTTTCTTGTCTAGGATACAGAGAGAGGTTACAGTCTTTAGATAGTAGTAAATGGATAAATATTAATAATGAAGAGATGTGGATAGTAATATTCCACATCTTTTTTGTTGTGTTTTGTTGAATTATAACAAAAAAAGAGTGTAAGACATGAGCTGTATTGAAAAAGTGGTGAAGTTATGCTATATTACTTATAAAGAATGACGATTGTCGACAGTCGCCAAAACAGAAAGGAAATAAAAAGTAATGGGAAAAGCACAGACTAATGAAAAACATCCAAAAGGCTTTTATGCCTGTTGTATCACATTTATGTTTGAACGCCTGGCATTTTACGGAGCAAAGCCAATCTTGCTTCTATTCCTGATCACTGCAACTTTACAGGGTGGTCTTGGTATTGAGCGAACAGATGCGGCAGTCATGGCAGCGAATCTGACAGCGTACACCTATATGGCACCGCTGATCGGAGGAATTATCTCTGACAGATGGCTGGGAGCGAGATATGCGATCTCTCTGGGATATATTATCATGGCAATCGGATATCTGGTAGGCTGGAAGGCAACAGGTCCGGGAATGTCAATCTGATGATCATTCTTGTATCGATTGGAACCGGTCTTTTCAAAGGAAACTTAAACGCTCTGATCGGAAGACAATATCAGAACAAAGAGCTTCTGGATGCTGCATTTTCCATTCAGTATTCTTATGTAAATGTTGGGGCTTTCGTAGGTTCACTGCTTACCGGATTTTTGTATCTCCACTTATTTAAAAAAGGCGATGTGCTTGGATTCCGTCAGTGCTTCTTTGTGGCATCGATTTGGTGCATCGTTGGTCTGGCATGGTTTGTACTGAACTGGAAAAACCTTCAGGGACAGGGTGTGAAACCATTCAAGTATCTTACGGATGAGAATGGAAATGTGATCGGGTCTAACGAAAAGAAAGAAGATGGGAAGAACGATAAGCAGCCGCTTACAAAATTGGAAAGAAACCGTATGATAGCGATCATTCTTGTATCGGCACTCTCTGTTATCTTCTGGCTGTTCTACTATCAGCAGGATCTTGCGCTTGTCATTTATATGACTGATTATGTGAAGATGAGTATTGGCTCTTTTGACATTCCGCCGTCATGGGTTACTACTACATGGAACGGACTTTTGTGTGTCGTTCTTGGTGGTGTGATGGCAGCCATCTGGAAGAAACTTGCCGAGCGTCCGCAGGGCGATATGAATATGTTTAAGAAAGTAGCACTTGGCTTCCTTTTTGTAGGACTTGCGTTTGGAGTAATGGTTGTTTGTGAACTGGTTCGCGGAGTTGGCGCAGATGCTTCTGTAAAAGCAAGCGTTTTCTGGCCATTCCTGTTTGTAACGGTTATTACAATCGGAGAGATGTGTTTCTCACCGCTGCGTAATGCATTTGTAAGTAAGTATGCGCCGAAGAAATATCTCTCACTTTTGATGGGGGTTATCGCAATTTCTACATTTGGCGCAAACAAGTTAAGCCCGTTTGTACAGGCATTTATTGAAAAATTTGATGTGTTCCCTGTATTTGTTGGAATCACAGTCATTATGTTAGTATTTACAGCACTTATCTTCCTGGCTAACAAGAAGCTGAACAGCCTTGTTGAAGGGAAAGAAGAAGCTTAAATGATTCTGCCAAAAAGAGAAAAAAGAAGTCCGGTGATCGAAGGAAAGATCACCGGATTTTCTTTTAACCGAGCATTTCGATAAATGCCCCGAGTCTTGTATTGATCTGTGCCTGGTCACCAGAAGAATAGTCTGTATTGATCGCAATATACGGAAGTCCTTTTTCTTTGGTGACAAAGGTGCGGATCGCATCGGACTCAATGGCAAAGGTATGACATGCCTGCAGAAGGACCTCAACGACACCATCTACCTTATATTCATCAATCTGGCATCAAGCGCCTCGAGACGTCCCGGGTTCGGACTCATGACCGAACAGTTTACACGAAGATATTTTTCGGCGATTGCAGTGATTGGATCCTTTGTCTCATCAATCGGATCTTTTTTCTCACGTGGACCGCAACAGTTCTCAAAGCCGACAACATCTGCTCCGAGTTCTTCAATCTGGCGTACAATTTTGTCGATCACGCCGGTGGTCGGACATCCGGTAATGAGAACTCTCGGACGGGATGGTTTGCCTTTATATTCCTTTTCATAAAGCTCTTTAAGCTCAGCGGTACGGTGTTCCAGGTATTTGATTTTTTCTTCCAGATCAACCGTGAATTCGTTCGAGGAAATAACCGTATTGATCTCATAACCGGTAATCGGAGTCGGTTTTAAGCGTCCAATCTCAAAGAAGTCAAGGACGGCCTTGCGTTCCCGGTTGCGAAGATGGATTGCTTTGCGGATTTGCTCATCTGTGATCCTTATGTGATAGAAATCCTCCAGATCTTCTTTGACGCTGATTACCTCCTGTTTCCAGAATTCCAGCGCACCGCGGCCTGTTTTTCCTGGCGGAAGCTGCATAATATGGCAGTGCTTAAGCTCGGACATCAGTTCATACATTTTCTTTTTTTCCATCGCAGGTTGTCTCTGCGAGCACCATGTCCGAAAAATAGAAGAATGGACAGCGGTCAGCGAGGCGGCACCGTAGCTTGCCTTGATCAGAGGACAAAGGTTCTGTGGCAGTCTGGTCTCTGCAATCGGGATATTGTCATCTCCGATCCCGCAAAGTACAACTGCAGCTGCGTCTGCAGCTTCAATCAGTTCCCATGGGGTGTAGGTACAGAAAACTCCGACAATTCTGCGCCCGGACTCCTTCAGCTCTTTCATTTTCAGAAAAGCATTCTTTCTTGCTTCCGGATAGGTTTCAAAATCTTCCGGTAATTTTAAATTGGTCATTTTCAGATCTCCTTTTTTAGAAATGATAGTTTTATCATAAGTGTTTTTAAACGAGATGTATAATTGATATTTTTTATAAAAAAAGGAAATTTAAAGATGTTTTCAATGGAAATTCTTAAGAATTCATGATGCCAGGAGGATAGCATTGTGATTGGATTCAAAATAAGGTATATTGAAAACAGGAACGTAAAGTAGAGCGAAAAGAAAAGGAGAACATTTATGGGGGCATTGATTCATATAGAAAATATGAAGAAAATCTACAATCCGGGTGAGAATGAAGTCCGTGCACTTGACGGGATCGATCTGGATATCGAAAAAGGAGACCTGGTTGCGATTGTGGGACATTCAGGCTCGGGAAAATCAACGCTGATGAATATGCTCGGCTGTCTGGATACACCGACTTCCGGCAAGTATGTTCTGGACGGGCAGGATGTGGCGAGTATGACAGATAATCAGCTTGCAGATGTGCGGAATAAAGAGATCGGTTTCATTTTCCAGGGATTCAACCTGATCAGTAATCTGGATGCAGTTGGAAACGTAGAGCTTCCGCTGGTATACCGCGGGGTGTCAAAAAATGAGAGAAAGCAACTTGCGATGGAAGCCCTGAAAAGTGTCGGTCTGGAAGACCGGATGAAGCATAAGCCGAATGAAATGTCCGGAGGACAGCAGCAGAGAGTTGCGGTGGCAAGAGCGGTTGCCGCAAAACCGCCGATCATTCTTGCCGATGAACCGACCGGCAATCTGGATACGAAATCAACACAGGAGATCATGGAAATCCTGAAAGAACTGCACAGGTCAGGCAGAACGGTTATTATCATCACACATGATGAAGAGATTGCCAGTCAGGCACACCGGGTGATCCGGATACTGGATGGCAGGATTGAAGAAGATTATTGTAACAGGTAATGCACAAAGTTAAAGTTCGTTTTGGATTTCAACTAATCTTTTAAAATGCAACATTTTCGTTTACCTTTCCAGGTAAAATGCGGTAAAATAAAAGAAAAAGGGATCTGGCATCAAAAGCCAGATAAGACAGGAGGGTTTTTGTATGAAGATGATTATGGCGATCCTGCATAAGGATGATGAACTAGAGACGATAGAGGAACTGAATATTGCCGGATACATGGTAACAAAGCTGGCTACAACCGGTGGATTTCTGAAGAAAAAGAGCACCACGATCATGGTTGTAGTGGATGATGAGAAGGTAGCAGAGGCACTGAAGATCATCAAGAAGAATTCTGGCGAAAGAAAGACGATCACTTATGCAAACCCGGCATTGATCTCAGGACAGAGCAGCATGAGCGCAGCACCGTCCGTTCCGATCAATGTGCAGGTAGGCGGAAGTACGATTTTTGTACTGAACGTGGAGCAGATGGAGAAATACTAAAGTTTATGGAAATTGTAATCTTGAGTTTTACAGATGCAGGCTGTCAGATGGCCTGTAAAGTCAGAGAGAGTTTCATACAAAGCGGATACCGTGTCAAAGTGTATACTTTGACACGGTTTTGCAGATTATACGGATTTCATGCTTTTCCGGAAGATAAGAAAAGTGGATAGGCAGCCTCTGGGGAGAGAAGGCTTTGTTTTTTATCGGGGCGGCAGGAATCGCAGTGCGGATGATCGCCCCTCATGTGAAAGACAAATTTACCGATTCGCCGGTTCTGGTGATGGATGAAAAAGGAAGCTATGTGATTCCGCTCCTGTCGGGACATGTGGGCGGAGCTGTAGAGCTTGCAAAGGAAATCGCGGAGAAAATAAATGCGCAGGCAGTACTTACTACAGCAACGGATGTAGAACAAAAGTTTGCAGTAGATGTATTTGCAAAAAGCAATGGTCTGGTACTGACAGACCGGAAAAAGGCAAAGGAGATTTCAGCTGTGGTTCTGGATGGGAATAAGATTTGGACTTTACAGTGTATTTCCAGTAGAAGGAAAGTTTCCGGAGGAATTAAAGCTATGTGAAACAGAAGAGTTTCTCAGAAACTATCCATATGGAATCCGGATTGCAGGAAGAAGTGGTGAAAGGCGGGAAGGAGAGACGATTCTGGATCTTCCGCCGAAGAACCTGGTGCTGGGAATCGGATGTCGCAAAGGGATTTCCGAAGAAGAAATCCAAAGCGCGGTCAATGAGGCAAAAAAGATCCTTGGATTTACAGAAAAGGAAGTCATTGAGATCGACAGTATTGATTTGAAAAAAGAAGAAGAGGGATTACTTTCTTATGCGGCAAAGTGGAAGCTTCCATTTTACACGTTTTCAGCAGAAGAGTTGGGAAAGGTTAAATGTGTCAGCTCCCATTCGGAGTTTGTCCGGAAGGTCACGGGTGTGGACAATGTCTGTGAACGGGCGGCGATCCTTGCAGCCGGAGAGGATGGCAGGCTTCTGATGCCGAAGCAGTGCATGAACCGGGTGACAATAGCAGTGGCAGAAAAGAAGGTAAGGATCAGAATATGAAGCGGATTTAATATTTTCAGGGACAACAGAGGGAAGGCGGATTACGGAATTCCTGGATGGAAGAAATGTAAAAGTTTATGTCAGTGCCGCAACCGAATATGGAAAAGAATGTACCGGAGAACATGAGAATGCGGAAGTCTTTTTTGGACGTATGGATCAGAAGCAGATGGCAGAGATGATAAAGGAAAAGCAGATCGATCTGGTGATCGATGCAACCCATCCATTTGCACAGCTTGTGACTGGGGAGATAAGGAGGGCCTGTGAAATCTCCGGTGTGCAGTATCTGCGTTGCCTGCGGGAGGAGATGGAAGCAATGCCGGATGAAGCGGATCGGGTGATCTGGGCGCAGTCGGTTGAAGATGCGGTGGAATATCTGCAAAATACAGAAGGAAAGATCCTGATTACCACCGGAAGCAAGGAACTGATAAAATATACAAAGCTTACGGAGTATAAAGAGCGTTGCTTTGCGCGAGTCCTCTCTACGGAGCAGGCGGTTATGGAGTCGGTCGCGCTTGGCTTTGAAGGAAAGCATCTCATTGCAATGCAGGGACCATTTTCAAAGGAGATGAACGTGGCTACGATCCATCAGACAGGCGCAAAATATTTTGTGACCAAAGAATCGGGAAAAGCCGGAGGCTTTGGAGAAAAGGTACAGGCAGCAAAGGAAACAGGGGCAGTTCTTGTTGCGGTAGGAAGACCAAAAGAAACAGGGAGAACATTTTCAGAAGTCTGTAAATGGCTGGAAAAGAATCTGTAATAAAAGTTCAGAAAATAGTTATGGGGAGATAAAGTCAGAGATCAGAAAGGCAGATGGGGAAGATGAATCTGACAGATTTGCATTATGTAGTTGAAATCGATAAGAGTGGATCAATCTCAAAGGCGGCGAAGGAACTTTATGTGGCGCAGCCAAATCTTAGTAAAGCGATCAAGCATCTGGAGCGGGAATTTGGAATTTCTATCTTTGAGCGGTCTTCAAAGGGAGTTAAGGCGACAAGAGAAGGACAGAAATTTCTGGAGTATGCCAAAAGGATCATTTACGAAATAGAGGAAATGAAAAGGGACTGCAGTGATCTGGGGAAAGAAAATCTCTCATTTAAGATTACTGTTCCGAGGGCAAGTTACATTTCCAGTGCATTTGCAGAGTTTATCGGAATGCAGAGCAAGGAAACGGCGATCAAAGCAGAATTTCAGGAAAACAGTTCTATGCATGCCATTGAAAATGTGTTGCAGAACGGGTATTCCATGGGAATCATCCGGTATCTGTGCGAGAATGAACCTTATTTTCAGTCGCTTCTTGATCTGAAAGGGCTGGATGCAGAACTTCTGGCAGAGCTTCCGTATATGATCTTAACTTCTGCGGATGGAGATCTTGCAAAGAGGGAGTTAAAGACAAGAGAAGAACTGGAAGATGGTGTGGAAATCCTGCATGGGGACTGGAAACTTCCAACCGGAGAATACACCGAGCTGAGTGAGAATGGAGAGTCGCTTCATCCACATAATAAAATTTATATTTTTGAAAGGGGAAGCCAGTTTGATATTTTGCGGGAAGTAAAAAACAGTTATATGTGGGTATCGCCAGTACCGGAAAAATTAAGGAAAAACTACAATCTGGTGCAGAAGCATGCCGGATTTTCCGGACAGATGATCCGGGATGTGCTGATCTACAAAAAGGGTTATCAGAAAAAATTGTACGAAAGAGAATTTATTGAGCATTTAAAAGAAACAATCCGTGAAATGATGTAAATGAGAGCAGAATGATATATCGGACCAAGATATATCCATTCTGCTCTTTTTGTGTATTTTATGAGCTGGGTACACATTTATCCGTCTATTCATAAATACTAATACTTTTGATTCTTGTATTATTATATATTGGAAAATATATAGCTATCATATATGAAATGTATAAACGAAAACTATAGATATATGTTATAATGTCATAAAAATGATAGAATAATAAGAAGGAAATGTACAATATGACGAAGGAGGAAATGGAATGTTAGATGCATCTTATTATCAGAAAACGGATGAGATCATTGCCATGCATACAAGGGAGGAACGCTCATTGATACCGATCATTCAGGATATTCAGGAGGAATACCGTTATCTTCCACCGGAACTGCTTACCTATGTAGCAAAACAGATCGGGATTACAGAGGCAAAAGCGTACAGTGTGGCAAGCTTTTATGAGAATTTTTCATTTGAACCGAAAGGAAAGTATGTGATCAAGGTCTGTGACGGAACAGCCTGTCATGTGCGTAAATCCATTCCTATCCTGGAAGCGCTGTATAAAGAGCTGGGGTTAAATGAGCACAAGCATACATCAGACGATATGCTTTTTACAGTAGAGACTGTATCCTGTCTTGGAGCCTGTGGACTTGCACCTGCGATCACAGTTAATGATGAAGTACATCCGAAGATGTCACCGGAGAAGGTAATCAAACTTCTTGAAGAACTGAGAGGTGAAGAAAATGAAAATTGAAAACAGAACGGAACTGAAGGAATATCGTATTGAATGTCAGAAAAAACAATCGGCTGACTGCAGAGTACTGGTTTGCGGGGGAACCGGATGTCTGGCAAGTGGATCAGGCAAGATTTATGAAAAGTTAAAAGAACTGACAAAAGATCATACAGGGGTAGAAGTAAAGATCGGGGAAGAAATCGCACATACAAAGGTTATGAAGAGTGGATGTCATGGCTTCTGCGAGATGGGACCTCTGGTAAGAATTGAGCCATATAATTATTTATATATTAAAGTAAAACTGGAAGACTGCGAAGAGATTTATAACGAAACAATCCTGGGTGGCAGACCGGTAGAGCGACTTCTCTACAAAATGGATGGAGTGACCTATCCGTCACAGGAAGAGATTCCGTTCTACGCAAAGCAGACCAGACTGGTACTGAAGAATTGCGGACATATCGACGCAGAGCATATTGGGGGTGCACTTGCAGTCGGTGCTTATGCCGGAATCGAAAAGGCACTCTTTGAGATGACACCGGAAGCAGTGATCCAGACAATCTATGATTCGAATCTGCGTGGACGTGGAGGTGCCGGATTCCGCACCGGCAGAAAGTGGCAGCAGGTTGCTTCCCAGAAAGAAAAGATCCGCTATGTGGTCTGCAATGGTGATGAAGGTGATCCGGGTGCATTTATGGACCGAAGTATCATGGAAGGTGATCCGCACCGTATGATCGAGGGCATGATGATCGCAGCATATGCAGTACAGGCACAGGAAGGCTATATCTATGTACGTGCAGAATATCCGCTTGCGATTGAAAGACTGAAGACAGCGATCAGACAGGCAGAGGCAATCGGACTTTTAGGAGACAACATTCTTGGAACCAATTTCAGTTTCCATTTACATATCAACCGTGGTGCAGGTGCATTCGTCTGTGGAGAAGGCAGCGCACTGACGGCATCCATTGAAGGAAAACGTGGAATGCCGAGAGTAAAACCGCCACGTACAGTAGAGCAGGGATTATGGGCAAGACCAACTGTTCTTAATAACGTAGAAACCTATGCCAATGTTCCGATGATCGTAACAAATGGTGCAGACTGGTTCAAAGGAATCGGTACACCAGAGAGTCCCGGAACGAAAGCATTTGCACTGACCGGTAATGTAAGAAATACAGGACTGATCGAAGTACCAATGGGAATTACATTGCGCGAAGTTATTTATGACATCGGCGGTGGAATCCAGAATGACAAGAAATTCAAAGCAGTACAGATCGGTGGTCCGTCCGGTGGATGTCTGACCGAGGATCAGCTGGACAGTAAGATGGACTTTGATTCACTGGCGAAGATCGGGGCAATGATCGGTTCGGGCGGTCTGGTTATCATGGACGAGGATACCTGTATGGTAGAGGTTGCCAGATTCTTCATGAGTTTTACACAGAGAGAAAGCTGTGGAAAATGTGTTCCTTGCCGTGAAGGTACAAAGAGAATGCTTGAAATCCTGGAGCGTATTGTAGCAGGAAACGGAAAACCATCCGATATGGAGGAGCTTCGTGAACTGGCAGATATGATTGAGAGTACGGCGCTTTGTGGACTTGGAAAGAGCGCACCGAAACCGGTTATCAGTACCATGAATGCATTTGAAGAGGAATATCTGGAACATATCAACGAGAAACGCTGCCGGACAGGTGTCTGTTCAAATCTGCGTAAATTCCAGATCGATCCGGAGATATGCAAGGGCTGCTCGAAGTGTGCAAGAAACTGTCCGGCAGGTGCAATTGAAGGCGTGCTGAAATCTCCTTATCATATCAATCAGGAGAAATGTATCAAGTGCGGAGCCTGCATGGAACAGTGTCCGTTTAAAGCAATTCATATCGAGAAATAGGAGGAATGAGTCATGGGATATATGACAATAGATGGAAGGAAGGTAGAGTTTACAGATGAGCCGAATGTACTTTCTGTCATCCGTAATGCAGATATAGATATACCGACACTCTGCTACCATTCAGAACTGTCTGTGTATGGAGCCTGTCGTTTGTGTACCGTAGAAGATGAGAGAGGAAAGACGTTTGCATCCTGTTCAGAACCTCCAAGAGATGGGATGGTCATTTACACGAATACTCCGCGTCTTATGAAATATCGTAAGATGATTCTGGAGCTTTTACTTGCTGCACATTGCAGAGACTGTACAACCTGTATCAAGAGTGGAGAATGTCAGCTTCAGGCGCTGGCACACCGTATGGGCGTCACAACCGTCCGATTTGAAAATACAAAAGAACAGTATCCACTGGATTTCAGTTCACCGTCAATCGTGCGTGACCCGAATAAATGTATTCTCTGTGGTGACTGTGTCCGTATGTGCGACAATGTACAGTCTGTTAATGCGATTGATTTTGCATACCGGGGAACAAAGGCTCTGGTAACACCGGCATTTAACAAAAAGATTGCAGAGACAGACTGCGTAAACTGTGGACAGTGCAGGGTTGTCTGTCCTACAGGTGCGATCAGTATCAATACCAATATCGAAGTGATCTGGGATCTTCTTGCAGATAAGAATACAAAGGTGATCGCACAGATCGCACCGGCAGTCCGGGTCGCAGTCGGCGATCAGTTCGGCCTTCCAAGAGGGGAAAATGTGATGGGAAAACTCGTCAATGTGTTGCACCGCCTTGGATTTGATGAAGTTTATGATACTTCTTATGGTGCAGACCTTACGGTGATCGAGGAATCTGAAGAGCTTCTTGAACGACTTGCATCCGGGGAAAATCTCCCATTATTTACATCCTGCTGTCCGGCATGGGTAAAATTCTGTGAGAACCGTTATCCGGATCTGGCAAAAAATCTGTCAACCTGCCGTTCACCGCAGCAGATGTTTGGTGCTGTGATCCGTGAATACTATAAGGATCCGGAAAAGAATGGTGGAAAGAGAATCGTTTCTGTATCGATCATGCCGTGTACTGCAAAGAAAGAAGAGATTTTAAGACCGGAATCTTCCACGAATGGAAAACAGGATATTGATTATGTACTGACTACAACAGAGCTGATTACAATGATCCGGAAATCCGGTATCCGCTTTGAAAATCTGGAGATCGAAGCATCCGATATGCCGTTTGGTATCGGATCTGGTGCAGGTGTGATCTTCGGAGTAACCGGTGGTGTGACAGAAGCCGTACTCAGGCGCCTTCGTGAAGGACATAACCGTGTGGAAATGGATAAGATCAAATTCAGTGGAGTTCGTGGAGAAGAAGGACTGAAAGAAGTAGAGTTTGATTACAACGGACGTACTATCCATGCAGCTGTTGTCAGTGGACTTGGAAATGCAGATGCGCTGATGAAGAAGATCCAGAAGGGCGAGGTACATTACGACTTTGTTGAGGTTATGGCATGCAGGCGCGGATGTATCATGGGTGGCGGACAGCCAGTCCCGGCAGGTCCGAGAAGCAGGATAGCCAGAAGCAAAGGCCTGTATGATACCGATATCAATACGCAGATTAAGAAGTCGAATGAGAATCCGCTGATCCTGTCATTATATGATGAACTTCTGAAAGGAAAGACCCACGAATTACTTCATCGTAATTTTGAGGCAGCGAAAAAATAAAATTGTACGAAAAAGAGTATAAGACAATGCAGTCGTCGATCTGGCGGCTGCATTGTCTTATTTCAGAGTATTTCCATACATTCACTGGCACTTTTTTTCTCATTTCGATCCCCTTCGCTTTCTATATATAAATGAAGTAGGTCATGAAATTATGATAAACATATAGTCATTAAGGTGTCGATTTTGAAACAAAAACTTCCGGGATTTTTAATGGAGAGTTTAGAAAAAATAGGGAAATAAACCAGGAAAGATGACTCTTGTCAAGAAGAAACATATCTGTTATAGTGAGTAAGAATAAATAAAGAAACTTTTTCAGTGCTAGGCAGAAGAATTTCTGGTCGGCTTAAAAGGGAATCAGGTGAAAGTCCTGAGCGATCCGGTCACTGTAAATGAGGAGTAAAGCGGCGGCATGCCATTGCATAAAAATGTGAGAAGGTGCAGCTTTGTTAGGATCCATAAGCCAGGAGACCTGCTGAAAGAGAGTAAATTGCTTCCGATGAAAGCGCGTTTACATACACAAAGAAATGATATCTTGCTTCATACAGAGTATGAAAGCAGGATTTTTGTGCTGCCATATATACGGAGAAGAGTTTCGGTGGCAGAGGGTGTAGGTGAAATCTGCTTTCAGGAAAAAGGAAGCAGATTTTTTTTGCATACGATGAGCCAGGTGCAGATTTATGCTTGCACGAGAAACTGAATTTGGCGAATGTACATCATCGAGCTGTCAAGCGACAGAAGATCAGGACATCAGGAGGAAGAGTTGGATTATGAAGAGGAATTCAAAACAATTTCTTGCACTTTTCATGGCAGTTGCAATGTCGGTTACACCGGTTTCTTATGCTTACGCTGAGGACAGTGCAGTGGCAGGAGTAGAAAATACAGAATCAGGTCAGCAGACCGTAGAAGTAACAGACGGAAAAATCGGTGCGGCAGACGCTACAGGTCAGCCGGCTGAAGAAGTGACTGGACAGGAAGAAGAAACGACTGCCAGACAGGGAACGGACGAGAAGCAGAAGAGTCAGGAAGAGCCGAAAGAAGAAAATGCGGCAACAGGGAATGGAACTGAGGCAGAGAAGAAAGAAGCGGGCGAAGACGGAAAGAGCGAAGAGAAGGCTGCAGAGGAGCAGAAGGTTAAGTCGGAAGAAACGGCGGAAAATGCCGGAGAAGTGAATACGCAGGAAGAGAAAAATGTTATCAGTGATTTTGCAATGTTTAAGGTTGGATCGTCTTCTGTTGTAAAAGAAAATGATCACCTGAAAGTTTCGATAGAAACAGAGAATACAACTTACAATAAAATTTATATTGGAAGTAAAGCTGATACAGTTGAACGGAAAGAAGAAAAGGCGATAGTTGGAACAGGAACAGGCAACGGGTATTTATTTTCATTTGAACTTCCACTGTCAGCAGATGGAACGGATGTTGCCTTTGTACCGCATAGCCAAAAGAAAGGTTGGGTGAGTAAGAAAGAAGACGGAGATTACACGCTTCATATTTCATCGTCAGCAGAAAATAAAAAAGACGACACAGAAAATCCTGAACAGGGGGGCAATTTAGGAGAGAGCAAACCGGAAACCGGAAGTGGCGAAAACCAGAAACCGGGAAATGAGGACAAGACTGTACTGGATACTGGAAAATATGTGGTGGATGTAGATACATTTTCTTCTTCTGGAATGTTTCGGATAGTTAATTGTGTGTTGACTTCTGTTGGTGGCAAGATGCAGGCAGATATTACACTTAGTGGAACAGGATATGATTATTTATACGTGGGAACCGCTAAGGATGCTGAAAAAGCTTCAAAAGATCAGTTAATTGCGCCTAAAGAAATTGTAGAAGGAAAATGTGTATTTACAGTGCCGGTGGAGAGCATGAATACTGGGATTCAGATTGCAGCACATGGGAAAAAAAAGTGGTAAATGGTTTGATCGTACATTAACATTCAAGACAGAAGGAATGACCAAATATGTTCAGGTAAGTGATGGCTCTTATAAAGCAAACGTAACTTCAAGTTCATCCATGTTTAAAGTTACGGATTGCATCTTAACATCAAAAAATGGGGAGATGACTGCAAAAATTACACTCAGTGGTACAGGATATGATTATCTGTATGTAGGAACAAGTACCGAAGCAGCACTTGCAGATAAGTCCAAGTGGATTCCTTATGTTGTGGACAAAAATGGTATGTATACCTATACGATTCCGGTTTCTTTATTAGACACAGGAATTTCAGTGGCAGCATTTTCTCATAAAAAGCAAATATGGTATGACCGTACCTTGACATTCGCCTCAGCAGGCATGAAGAATCTGAATAATAGCAATTCCACAAATGGAACTACTGGAAATAATGGCAACACCAACCAAGGAAATAACACCAGCCAGAACACCAACTTTGGAACCGACACCACTTCCGGAGGCACAGGCACAAACCAGACCCCGGACAAAGAATCCAAATACGAGGCAGATTTAAATGGTGGAACTGCCCGTGTAAACAGTGCAACAACACTTGCAGACGGTGTCTATACACCGGATAAATTTTCCTGGTCAGGTGGAACCGGAAAGGTCAGCATCAGTTGTACCAAGATTACCGTGACAGGCGGTCAGGCATATGCTACCATTGTATTTAGCAGTGGTTCTTATGGCTATGTAAAGGCGAATGGAAATACCTATTATCCGACAGCAACCGGAAGTACGTCTACATTTGTCATTCCGGTAGAACTGAACAAGAACAATACGATCATCGGTATGACAACCAAGATGTCAACAGCGCATGAAATCAGCTATTCGATTTTCATTTACCTAAGTGCTGCAGCAAAAGCAGACGGAACTACAGTAAGTGGGGAGACCAATTTAAGTGCAGATACACTGGATGAGAAAGCACCGGAAATCATGGGACTTTCTTATCAGTCTGAGACAAAGGTAGAGCATGCTAAGTACTTCAAGATCTATCATTATGATCAGGGAATCACTCTTTTAGAAATCGATCAGAGAAAAGATGAGGATACAAAAGAGACTAAGACAAAGGATACAAAAGAAGATACAGATTCCGGACTGACACCGGCACAGGAAGAAAAGCTTGCGCTTTACAAAGCAAAGATCGTCCGTTATCTGATCGTCCCGGAAGACGCAGAAATTCCGGCAGGTCTGGATAAAGAAATGATCGTGATCCAGAAGCAGAAGAAGTCTGCATATGTAGGTTCAGAGGAAGTACTGGAAATCCTGGATAAGCTGAATGCAACAGACCAGATTACATCAGTAGGGGTAAAACAGAAGAACTGTAAGGTAGAAGGCATTGCAAAAGCAATGAAAGCTAAGAAGATCATTTATGCAGGAACCTATAAGAAACCGGAAAATAAAAAACTGATGAAGAGTAAGTGTGATCTTGCAATTCTTTCCAATAAAATTCTTCCGGATGAAAAGAATGAGAAGAAAATGTCGGTAGAAGATCAGCAGAAGAGATACGAAGAGCTGGCAGAAAAATTTGTTCTTCTGGATATTCCGATGATCGTTGACCGGTCAGCAGATGAGAAAAAGGATGATGCGAAAGAAGAATGGAGCAAGGTTTACGAGGCGATTTTCGCGCAGACAGACAGTGCAGATTCTTCTGCAATAAACTAGGCAGATTCTTTTTTATATACAGAGGTAGAAAATGAAAAAGAGAACGATGCGTCTGGGGGGCATTCTTTTAAGTACAGTGCTGCTTGGGATGGTGGCACTGACCGGATGCGGGCAGGCGAAAAGGAATACAACAGATACAAAAAAAACAGAAAACAGCAGTACAAAAGGAAGTGCCAAAGAAAAAAAAGGTCCGGAGATTGACGGACTCACCTATGAATCTACGATGGATCTGGAATATGCCGAAGGTTTTCAGGTATATTATTACAAAGACGGCTATAAGATGATCGATATCAAAGGCGATGCAAAATTTCTGGTCGTCCCGGAAAATCAGGATGTGCCGGATGGAGCCGAGGAGGATTACGTGATCCTTCAGCAGCCGCTGGATCATATTTATCTTGCGGCGACATCTGCAATGGCACTTTTTAATGCGATCGATTCTCTGGATAATATCACAATGACAGGTACCCAGGCTTCCGGATGGTATATTGAGAATGCGGTGAAAGCGATGGATGACGGGAAAATGAAATTTGCAGGGAAATACAGTGAACCGGATTATGAGATGCTGGTGGACGAAGACTGTGATCTAGCCATCGAATCGACCATGATCCTTCACACACCGAAGGTACAGGAGATGATCGAATCTCTGGATATCCCGGTGATGATCGACCGGTCCAGCTATGAATCGCATCCTCTGGGAAGAACTGAATGGATCAAACTTTATGCAGCAATGCTGAATAAAGAAGATGCAGCGGATGCATTTTTTGAAAAGCAGGTGGAAAATGTCGATGCGCTCAAAGATTTTAAGAATACCGAGAAGACAGTTGCATTTTTCTATGTAAGCAGTGACGGAACGGTGGTAGTAAGAAGAAGTGATGATTATATTCCGAAAATGATCGAACTTTCCGGTGGAAGATATGTATTCGATGATCTGACTGGCGATGACAGTAATACTTCAGCAGTAAAACTTACAATGGAAGAATTTTACGCACAGGCGGCGGATGCAGATTATCTGATTTATAATTCAAGTATCGATAATCCAATCAACAGTGTAAAAGATCTGGAAGAAAAAGATGCACTTTTTTCTGATTTCAAAGCAGTCAAAGAAGGAAAATGTATGGTGTACCGGTAAATATCTGTATCAGGCAACCGATATCGTTGGGGAACTGATCACGGATATGAATCTGATGCTGACAGGCGGCGATGAAAGCAAGATGACATTTTTATACCATGTAAAATAGAAAACGGAGAAGAAAATGGGACAGGCAGGAATGAAAAATAACTGGAAAAGGAATACAAGATATATGGGAGTCTTTGCGGTGCTGGCAGCAGTTTTTTGCATGATCGTAGTGCTGAACATCAATACCGGAAATGTACAGATTTCGGTTCCTGAGATTTTACGGATCCTGTTTCTGAAAAAAGGAACACAGGTGCAGATGAATATTATCTGGAAAATCCGTCTTCCGCGTGTCCTGATGGCGGGGATTCTGGGAGGGGCACTTGCCCTTTCCGGATTTTTATTGCAGACATTTTTTTCCAACCCGATCGCAGGACCGTATGTACTGGGGATTTCTTCGGGTGCAAAGATGATGGTCGCTCTGGCGATGATCATCTTTTTAAAATATTACACTTTGGTATCATCTTATATACTGATCATTGCAGCATTTATCGGATCTATGCTTTCAATTGGATTTATCCTGCTTCTTGCAAGAAAAATCCGGAATATGGCAACTCTTCTGGTTGGCGGAATCATGATCGGTTATATCTGCTCGGCAGTAACTGATTTTGTAGTGACTTTTGCGGAGGATTCAGATATCGTGAATCTGCATGGCTGGTCACAGGGAAGCTTTTCCGGTATGAGTTGGAGCAATGTAAAGGTAGCAGCGCTTATGGTAGGAATCACACTGATCCTTACCTTTTTCCTGTCAAAGCCGATCGGAGCGTATCAGCTGGGAGAAATGTATGCGCAGAGTATGGGGGTCAATATCCGTGTGTTCCGGGTGCTTCTGATTCTGCTTTCCAGTGTATTTTCGCATGTGTGACCGCATTTGCAGGGCCGATCTCATTCGTTGGAATCGCAGTTCCGTATCTGATCAAGCATCTTCTCGGGACGGCAAAACCGCTGGTTGTGATACCGGCAACATTCCTTGGCGGGGCGGTGTTCTGTATGGGATGTGATCTGATCGCGCGTATGGCATTTGCACCACTGGAGTTGAATATCAGTACTGTGACTTCGATCTTTGGTGCACCGATCGTAATTTTCATGATGATAAAAGGAAGAAAAGGGAAATAAATATGAGTGAGAGCTATTTTCAGATGAAAGATCTTTCTGTCGGATATCATGGAAATGTACTGATCCATGATATCTGTACAGAGATTAAAAAAGGTGAGATATTGACGCTGATCGGACCAAACGGTTCCGGGAAATCTACGATTTTAAAAAGTATTACCAAGCAGCTTACGCTCATTGGAGGTAAGGTGACGATCGGTGAAAAGAATCTGAAAGACTTATCTTACAAAGAGCTTGCAACGAAGATGGCAGTGGTGCTGACACAGCGGGCAAAGCCGGAGCTGATGACCTGCTATGAGGTCGTAGCAGCAGGGCGGTATCCTTATACAGGACGGCTTGGGATATTAACGCGAGAAGATGAGAAAAAGACACAGGAAGCACTGGAAATTGTCCATGCAACAGAATACGCAGAAAAAAGTTTTGAGGCGATCAGTGACGGGCAGAGACAGCGGATCCTTCTGGCAAGAGCGATCTGCCAGGAACCGGAGGTACTGATCCTGGATGAACCCACTTCTTTTCTGGATATCCGTTATAAGCTGGAGTTGCTTACTATTTTGAAAAATATGGCGAAAGAAAAGCAGATCACGGTCATTATGTCACTTCATGAGATCGATCTGGCGCAGAAGATCTCGGATAAGATCCTGTGCGTTAAAGGAGATACAATTTTCGGTTATGGAGAGCCGGAGGCGATTTTTAAAGAAGATTTTATCCAGAAACTTTATGAGATCGACAACGGGCATTTTGATCCTGTGTTCGGAAGTGTGGAGCTTGCAAAGGCGGAGGGAGAGGCAGAAGTATTTGTGATCTCCTCCGGAGGCAGTGGAATCCCTGTTTACCGGAACCTTCAGAAAGCAAAGATTCCATTTTCGGCAGGAATCCTGTATACTAATGATATTGACTATCATCTGGCAGAACATCTGGCGGTCAGCGTAATCGAAGAAGAGCCATTTGAACCGGTAAGCGACCGTGCATTTGAACGGGCAAAGCAGATGATCAGGCAGTGTAAAAAGGTGATAAATGCAGGAATTGTGATTGGGACAACCAACCGGAAGATGAAAGAACTGCTTGTATTTGCAGAAGAAATGGGGAAGCTGGAATCATATGAAAAATAGACTTTTGCACATTTACTGTGGAGATGGAAAAGGAAAGACGACGGCGGCAACAGGGCTTGCAGTGCGGCGCAGCTGGAAGCAGTATGCGGGTTCTGTTTGCCCGTTTTTTAAAAAATGAATTTTCAGGAGAATTGAAGATTCTGGATCAGATCCCGGAGATCGAGGTACTTCATCTGGAAAAGAGCTATGGATTTTTTAAGACACTTTCTGAAAAGGAACAGGAAGAAGTCCGAGAGATGTATGGCAGGCTGTGGGATACGATCCAGAGAAAAATCAGCACAGGGAATTATGATATGCTTGTGATCGATGAATTTATGGCGGCATACCGGTATGGACTGATTCCGAATGAAGAGGCGGTGCAGTTCTTAAAAGACAGACCGGACAATCTGGAAGTGGTTCTGACCGGACGGGATCCGTCAGATGAGTTATTGGAGCTGGCAGATTATATTTCGGAGGTTAAGATGGTACGGCATCCTTTTGAAAAAG
>ENA-OQAZ01000154-OQAZ01000154.1-human-gut-metagenome-genome-assembly--contig:-NODE-154-length-37117-cov-4.885537_pt1 | contig 37117 bp, 52 predicted proteins | sample MGYA00242737_ERZ504531 | MGnify/ENA primary metagenome ERZ504531 (study PRJEB26092, sample SAMD00036244) | human gut metagenome | host: Homo sapiens | study: EMG produced TPA metagenomics assembly of... | reverse complement strand
GATTTGAGCAGCTTAATGAAGGACTTGCACAGGTTGCTGAACTTCGGATGCAGTATCCGGAAGCTACACTAAAAGAATTAGGAATGATGTTAAGCCGCAGGTGGGCAAATCGGGAGTCAATCACAGACTGAGAAAGCTGAGTGCAATGGCTGACGAACTGCGGAGAAACAAGGAGGAGAATTATTATGATCAAAAAACCAATCACCATCAATTTATCCACAGGTCTGGAAGCGCGTCCGGTGGCACAGTTGGTACAGGTGGCTAGTCAGTTCAACAGTGAGATTTATGTAGAGATTGGAAAGAAGCGCGTGAATGCAAAGAGCATTATGGGTATGATGACGCTTGGGCTTGATGCAGGGGAAGAAATTACTTTATCTGCAAATGGTGAGGATGAGGAAGCTGCTATGGCAGGTATTGAGCAGTACTTAAGTAATCAGTGATCAAATAGTATTCAGGATAGAACACATCCGGAAGGGAAGACCGCTTTTCGGATGTGTTTTGTCGTGTATACGACAGCAATGTTACTGTTCACTTTGTTCACAGTAACGTAGCCAAAATTCATTCCAGATTGCCTACGGCAATGGAATTTTGGCTTGTATGTCTCGGGATTTTGGCATATTCATGCCAAAACACCTCGCGGGATAGTGGCGTGTGAACAGTAACACAGCAATCAATTGCATTGCCATAACAATAACATTAGATTGACCATAAAGATAAAACAGGGTATAATGAGCGAAAAGAATAGAAATGAGGAGCGTAACAAATGTCAAAATTTCTGAAATTTATTGTACATTTTATAGTGATATGCACCATTGTCTGTGTTGTCGGGCTGCAGTTCCGCCGTTTTTGGGAATTACGACAGAGATTATGGATGATTCCGGCAAAGAAACGAATCTGCCCATGGGATCGGTTACTTATGCAATTCCGGTAAAGATCAAAGAGGCAGCGTTGGTGATTCTATTCTGTATCAGACTGATTCTAAAGCATACCGTTATATGATTACGGAAATGGATAAAAAGAATCATATTTTTAAGGTGATAGATTCCAGTGACAAAGATGCAGAACCTGTTGCCGTTGAGGTGAAGGATTACATACCGAAGGTTGTGATCACAGTAGGATATGCAGGATATCTCCTTCTTGCAACAGAAAGCATTGAGGGACTTATTATTCTCGGACTTGCCGTCCTTTTCCTGGTAATTCTGTATATAGTTGCGGAACTTCTGAAAAAAGAACCGCAGGATGATTATGATGAAACAGATACAGAACCCGGATATGTTAAGAGCAAGAAGGAACTTAAGAGAGAAGAGAAGGCAAGAGAGAAGCGTTATAAAGAAGAGGAACGCCAGATTAAGAAAGAGGAAAGGGCACGCAGGAAAGGAAAGGCTCCGGAACGAAAGAAAATTAAAACAGGCGGTTTTGTGGATGAAATCTATGAAGATGAGTTGGAACCTGTGAAGCCTGCGCAGCCGGAAACAATTCAGACTGCGACAAGCGAAGCTCATGAACTTCTCAGAAAAGAGATTGCAGCAGCTACGGCGGATGTACCGGTAAAGCAGGAAGAATCTGTACAGACGAAACCGGATGCAGGTGATATACATATGGAGCCTGTTTCCGGAAAGACAGAAGTGATCGTGCCTCAGGTAAAAGAGCAGCTGAAACAGATGATGAATGCTTCGGACAGAAAACCGGTAGAAGCAGAGGAAACAGAAGGAAACGCACAGGAAGAAATCAGGCGTATGGTAATTCCGACATGGTCGGCAGCACAGATTGCCGAGACAGCCAGAAGTCAGGGCGATGCGCCGGATATTGTGAGAGACGATGTTACAAAGGTTACATTATTTGATTATTCCGATATCATTGCGGATGAGAAACCGGTCTATCCGCAGAAACAGACTGCTGAAGAATAAAATAAGAGATTGAAAAAATATGACGATGAAAAGAACGTGTTTCTTCTTATATATAATATAGAAGGAACACGTTCTTTTTACTGCAGACAATCCGATCTCCATCATATCGTGAAGTCCTGCGTCAGCAGACCTGCAGATATCGGCCTTGTCGTTCACTATTCCGTAATGTTTCTATATAATAAAGCCATTAGTGTGTCGACAAGTTGATTCTTTTTTGTTTCGACATACAAGCCCAAATTCAATAAAAAATTGTACGGAATCAAGTACAAAAAAATATCAAAAAAAGTGAAAAAAACACTTGCATTTTTCTGAGAGGTCGTGTATACTCTCAATTGTTGTGACATTGATAGCAATGAAGCGCGAGGTTGCTGCCACAGAGATGGCAGGTTTTCCGTGGAGCGAATGTCAAGTTTGAAAACTGACGACAAGTCACTGTACAAGTTCAGAAGACCATCCAGGGATGGCGTGTGTGGTAAAAAATCGAAAGACACACACGGAGATGTGTACAGTCGCCGCTTGTCGTACTGCTTGAAAAGTACGAATAGGAGGAGACTTTTTTATGGCAAATCAGGTAATGAGAATCACATTAAAGGCTTATGATCATCAGTTAGTAGATGCATCAGCAGCAAAAATCATCGAGACTGTTAAAAAGAACGGAGCAATGGTAAGCGGACCGGTTCCACTTCCAACTAAGAAAGAGGTTGTTACAATCTTAAGAGCCGTTCATAAATACAAAGATTCCAGAGAACAGTTCGAACAGAGAACTCATAAGAGACTGATCGATATCCTTACACCAACACAGAAGACAGTAGATGCTCTGTCAAGACTGGAAATGCCAGCAGGTGTTAACATCGATATCAAGATGAAGACTAAATAATTAGTCATCAACCCCAATTTGATAATGCTATAAGCATTAAGCTATTTACTATATGATTGCCGGTAATCGGTAATCCGCTATAAGGAGGAAGAAAGAATGAAGAAAGCTATTTTAGCTACTAAAGTCGGAATGACTCAGATCTTCAATGAAGACGGCCAGTTGATTCCGGTAACAGTTTTACAGGCTGGTCCTTGTGTCGTAACTCAGGTTAAGACAGAAGAGAACGATGGATACGAAGCAGTTCAGGTTGGATTCGGAGACATCAGAGAAAGCCTTGTTAACAAACCGGAAAAAGGACACTTTGACAAAGCTGGCGTTGCAGTAAAGAGATTCGTTAAAGAGTTCAGATTTGATAACGCTGCTGAATATACAGTAGGACAGGAAATTAAAGCTGATATCTTTGCAGACGGCGATCACATTGATGCAACAGCTGTTTCCAAAGGTAAAGGTTTCCAGGGTGCGATCAAGAGACATGGTCAGTCAAGAGGACCTATGGCTCACGGTTCTAAATATCACCGTCATGCAGGTTCCAATGGTGCTTGTTCTGATCCGAGCAAGGTATTCAAAGGAAAACACATGCCAGGTCATATGGGAAATGTTCAGGTTACTGTACAGAACCTTGAGATTGTACGCGTAGATACAGAAAATAACTTACTGTTAGTTAAAGGTGCTGTTCCAGGACCTAAGAAATCTTTGGTTACTATCAAAGAGACAGTAAAGTCCTTATAATAAGAAAGGAGGAGCACACAAATGGCAAACGTAACTGTTTATAATATGGAAGGCAACGAAGTTGGAACAATGGAACTGAATGATGCAGTATTCGGCGTAGAAGTCAATGAGCATCTTGTTCACCTTGCTGTTGTTCGTCAGCTTGCAAATAATCGCCAGGGTACTCAGAAAGCTAAAACACGTTCTGAAGTAAGCGGCGGCGGAAGAAAACCGTGGAGACAGAAAGGAACAGGTCATGCTAGACAGGGTTCCATCCGTGCACCACAGTGGACTGGCGGCGGTGTTGTATTCGCTCCGGTACCAAGAGATTATGAAGTAAAAATGAACAAGAAAGAAAGAAGAGCTGCTTTAAAATCTGCTCTGACTTCCAAAGTTCAGGACAATAAATTAGTAGTTGTTGATGCTCTTACATTAGCAGATGTTAAGACAAAGGAAATGCAGAAAGTTCTTACAAACCTGAAAGCTGAGAAAGCTCTGGTTATCACAGCAACAGATGACAAGAACGTAATCCTTTCCGCAAGAAACATCACTGATGTTCAGACTGCAACTCCAAGTACTATCAACGTATACGATGTTATGAACCACAACACCGTAATCGTAACCAAAGATGCTGTAGCATCCATCGAGGAGGTATATGCATAATGGCTGATATCAAGTACTATGACGTAATCAAGAAACCAGTGATTACAGAAAAATCTATGAATGCAATGGCTGAAAAGAAATACACTTTCTTAGTTCATCCGGAAGCAAATAAATCTCAGATCAAAGAAGCTGTAGAGAAAATGTTCGAAGGAACAAAAGTAAAGAGCGTTAACACCATGAATATGGATGGAAAGAAAAAACGCCGTGGTATGACAGTTGGAACAACTGCTAAAACCAAAAAAGCTATCGTAGCTCTGACAGAAGACAGCAAAGATATCGAAATCTTCGAAGGACTTTAATTAACAGATAGCGAGTGATAACATAGGTTATTGCGAATATGTGCACGAAAGCACGAGAACAAATTCGAAAGGAGAACAAAAATGGGAATCAAAAGTTATAACCCATATACACCGTCTAGAAGACATATGACTGGTTCCGATTTCTCAGAGATCACAAAATCTACACCAGAGAAATCTCTTACCGTGTCTTTAAAGAAAAACGCTGGACGTAACAACCAGGGTAAGATTACAGTTAGACACCGCGGAGGCGGAAGCAGAAGAAAATACAGAATCATCGACTTCAAGAGAAGAAAAGATGGAATCCCTGCAACAGTAGTTTCCATCGAGTATGATCCAAACAGAACAGCAAACATCGCTTTAATCTCTTACGTAGATGGCGAGAAAGCATATATCCTTGCACCGGAAGGCTTAAAAGTAGGTCAGAAAGTTATGAACGGAGCTGATGCAGAAGTTCGTGTTGGTAACTGCTTACCATTAGAGCTTATCCCGGTTGGTACTATGGTACACAACATTGAGCTTCATCCTGGAAAGGGCGGACAGATGGTTCGTTCTGCTGGAAACGGCGCTCAGTTAATGGCTAAAGAAGGCAAATACGCAACACTGCGTCTGCCATCTGGTGAAATGAGAATGGTTCCGATTGTATGCCGCGCATCTGTAGGCGTTGTCGGAAACGGAGATCACAACCTGATTAACATCGGTAAAGCCGGACGTAAACGTAACATGGGTATCAGACCTACTGTTCGTGGTTCCGTAATGAACCCGAATGACCATCCACATGGTGGTGGTGAAGGAAAGACCGGTATCGGTCGTCCAGGTCCATGTACTCCATGGGGAAAACCTGCTCTTGGTCTGAAGACAAGAAAGAAAAACAAACCGTCCAACAAGCTCATCGTAAGAAGACGCGATGGAAAAGCATTATCGAAATAATAAGGAGGATTAAGCATGTCTCGTTCACTGAAAAAAGGACCTTTTGCAGATGCCAGCTTACTTAAAAAAGTAGACGCATTAAACGCTGCAAATGACAAATCCGTTATCAAAACCTGGTCACGCCGTTCTACAATCTTCCCGTCCTTCGTAGGACACACAATCGCTGTCCATGACGGAAGAAAACACGTGCCGGTATACGTAACAGAAGATATGGTTGGCCACAAACTCGGTGAGTTCGTTGCAACCAGAACTTACAGAGGACACGGAAAAGACGAAAAGAAATCCGGAGTTCGCTAGTATTTGACTTTATATTCTGTCTGCTGCCCACAAGACAGCGGACAGGTTAACCTGATATTGAGAGAAAGAGGAAAGGAGGCACTTTAAAATGGCAAAGGGACATAGAAGCCAGATAAAAAGAGCCAGAAATGAGAGTAATAGAGAGACAAGACCGTCTGCAAAATTATCTTATGCAAGAATTTCTGTTCAGAAAGCCTGCTACGTGTTAGATGTAATCCGCGGTAAAGATGTGCAGACAGCACTTGGTATCTTAACATACAACCCAAGATACGCTTCCAGCGTTATCAAGAAACTTCTTGAGTCAGCAATTGCAAATGCTGAAAACAATAATGGAATGAATGCAGACAACCTCTACGTTGCAGCCTGCTATGCAGATAAAGGACCTACAATGAAGAGAATTCAGCCAAGAGCACAGGGTAGAGCTTACAGAATCGAGAAGAGAACAAGCCATATCACCATCGTGCTGGATGAAAGATAAGGAGGAAAAGCATGGGACAGAAAGTTAACCACATGGCCTTAGAGTCGGTGTTATCAAGGATTGGGATTCAAGATGGTATGCTGATGCAGACTTCGCTGATTACCTGGTAGAAGACTACAACATCAGAACATTCCTTAAAAAGAAATTATACAGCGCAGGTGTTTCCAAGATCGAGATCGAGAGAGCATCTGACAGAGTTAAGATCATCATCTACACAGCTAAACCTGGTATCGTAATCGGTAAAGGCGGAGCTGAGATCGAAAAAGTTAAAGCTGAATTAAAGAAATTCACAGACAAGAAACTTATCGTAGATATCAAAGAAGTAAAGAGACCAGACAAAGATGCTCAGTTAGTAGCAGAGAATATCGCACTTCAGCTTGAGAACCGTATCTCTTTCAGACGTGCTATGAAATCTACAATGCAGAGAACAATGAAGGCCGGAGCTAAAGGTATCAAAACATCCGTATCCGGACGTCTTGGCGGTGCTGATATGGCTCGTACAGAGTTCTACAGCGAAGGAACTATCCCGCTTCAGACACTTCGTGCAGATATTGACTATGGATTCGCAGAAGCAGACACAACATACGGCAAAGTTGGCGTAAAAGCTTGGGTCTACAATGGCGAAGTACTTCCAACAAAAGGAACTAAGGAAGGGAGCGATAAATAATGTTAATGCCAAAAAGAGTAAAACGTCGTAAACAATTCCGTGGCTCCATGAGAGGAAAAGCCCTTAGAGGTAATAAGATCAATTATGGTGAATTCGGACTTGTTGCAACCGAACCGTGTTGGATCCGTTCCAACCAGATCGAAGCAGCCCGTGTTGCTATGACTCGTTATATCAAACGTGGTGGTCAGGTTTGGATCAAGATTTTCCCAGATAAACCAGTAACAGCGAAACCAGCAGAAACACGAATGGGTTCCGGAAAAGGTGCTCTCGAATACTGGGTAGCAGTTGTTAAGCCAGGACGTGTAATGTTCGAAATCGCAGGCGTTTCCGAGGAAATCGCTCGTGAAGCATTACGTCTTGCGATGCACAAGTTACCATGTAAATGTAAAATCGTTTCTCGTGCAGACTTAGAAGGCGGTGATAACAGTGAAAATTAATAAATTCGTGGAAGATTTAAAGGCAAAATCAGCTGCAGAATTAAATGAAGAATTAGTAGCTGCTAAAAAAGAACTTTTCAATCTGAGATTTCAGAATGCAACTAATCAATTAGAGAATACAAGCCGCATTAAAGAGGTTCGCAAGAACATTGCAAGAATCCAGACAGTAATTACTGAGCAGGCTAACGCTTCCAAATAATAGGAGGAAACTATCGTGGAAAGAAATCTGAGAAAAACCCGCGTGGGTAAGGTTGTCAGCAATAAGATGGACAAGACCATTGTAGTTGCTATTGAAGACCATGTAAAACATCCTCTTTACAAAAAGATCGTGAAGAGAACATATAAATTAAAAGCTCATGACGAAAACAATGAGTGCAATATCGGTGATACCGTAAAAGTTATGGAAACCAGACCGTTATCCAAGGATAAAAGATGGAGACTGGTTGAAATCGTAGAGAAAGTTAAATAAGGAGGAAACCAGTATGATCCAGCAGGAAACTAGACTGAAAGTTGCCGACAACACTGGTGCAAAAGAAATCCTTTGTATTCGTGTTATGGGCGGCTCTACAAGAAGATATGCAAGCATTGGCGATACAATCGTTGCTACTGTTAAAGATGCAACACCAGGCGGCGTTGTTAAAAAAGGTGACGTTGTAAAAGCTGTTGTAGTTAGAACTAAAAAAGGCGCTCGTCGTAAAGACGGATCTTACATCCGTTTCGATGAAAATGCTGCCGTAATCATTAAAGACGACTTAACTCCGAGAGGAACACGTATCTTTGGACCAGTTGCCAGAGAGCTTCGTGAAAAGAAATTCATGAAGATCGTTTCCTTAGCTCCGGAAGTATTATAGGAGGGTGCCTAATGTCAGCTATGAAAATTAAAAAAGGTGATACTGTAAAAGTTATCGCTGGTAAAGATAATGGCAAAGAGGGTAAAGTCCTTGCAGTTAACGCAAAAGACAATACCGTTGTTGTTGAGAATATCAACAAAGTTACAAAACACAGCAAACCATCTGCTGCAAATCAGCAGGGCGGAATCATTACAAAAGAAGCTCCACTGCACATCTCCAACGTTATGCTGGTTGTTGATGGACAGGCTACAAGAGTAGGATTCCAGATGGACGGCGACAAAAAAGTCCGCGTTGCTAAAAAGACCGGTAAGGTTATCGATTAATTAAGAGAGGAGGCATGACAAGTGAGTAGATTAAAAGAAATGTACAAAAATGAGATCATGGATGCCATGACCAAAAAATTTGGATACAAAAATGTTATGGAAGTGCCAAAACTCGACAAGATCGTAATCAATATGGGTGTTGGTGAAGCCAAAGAAAACGCTAAGCTTCTTGATGCTGCAATCGCAGATATGGAACTTATCACAGGACAGAAAGCAATCGCTACTAAAGCTAAAAAATCTGTCGCTAACTTTAAAATCAGAGAGGGTATGCCGATCGGTTGTAAAGTTACATTAAGAGGAGAAAAAATGTACGAGTTCGCTGATCGTCTGATCAACCTTGCACTTCCTCGTGTACGTGACTTCCGTGGTGTTAACCCGAACGCATTCGATGGTCGTGGAAACTACGCTCTGGGTATCAAAGAGCAGCTGATCTTCCCGGAAGTTGAATATGACAAAGTTGACAAAGTAAGAGGTATGGACATCATCTTCGTTACTACAGCTAAGACTGATGAAGAAGCTCGTGAATTACTGACATTATTCAATATGCCGTTTGCAAAATAATAGGAGGAACGATTCATGGCTAAAACAGCAATGAAAATCAAACAGCAGCGTAAACAGAAATTCTCCACAAGAGAATATACACGTTGCAATATTTGTGGACGTCCACATTCTGTTTTAAGAAAGTACGGAATCTGCAGAATCTGCTTCCGTGAATTAGCTTACAAGGGACAGATCCCGGGTGTTAAGAAGGCTTCCTGGTAGGAACCGGATTTAAATAAAATAAACGATCGGCTGATTTATCAGTCCGATCATATGTCCAAACGAGATTTATGATAAAACAGGTAACAATGTAAACAATTAATATATATGCACATGTAAAGTCTGAATAACAGGAGGAAACTAACATGACAATGAGCGATCCAATCGCAGATATGCTTACAAGAATCCGTAACGCAAACACTGCAAAACATGACACAGTAGATGTTCCGGCATCCAAAATGAAAACTGCAATTGCTAACATCCTTGTTGATGAAGGATATATTGCAAAATATGATTTAGTTGAAGACGGAGTTGTTAAAACTCTTCATATCACACTGAAATACGGTGAAGACAAAAACGAAAAAATCATCACTGGTTTAAAGAGAATTTCCAAACCTGGTCTTCGTATCTACGCAGGTAAGGATCAGCTTCCAAAAGTTCTTGGTGGACTTGGAATCGCAATTCTTTCTACAAACAAAGGTGTTATTACTGATAAAGAAGCTCGTAAACTTCAGGTTGGCGGCGAAGTATTAGCATTCGTTTGGTAATTTGAACCAAGATTTTTTATAGAGAACAAACTGAAAACAGAGAGGATGAAACATCCTCTCCGATAATCTAAGTAAGGAGGACAAACATATGTCACGAATTGGTAGACTTCCGGTTGCTATTCCTGCAGGCGTAGAAGTAACTGTCGCTGAAGGCAACGTAGTAACTGTAAAAGGACCAAAAGGAACTCTCGAAAGAGCACTTCCTACAGAAATGGAAATCAAAGTCGAAGATGGTCATGTAGTAGTATCCAGACCAAACGACTTAAAGAAAATGAAATCTCTTCACGGTTTAACAAGAAGCTTGATCCACAACATGGTTGTTGGTGTAAGCGAAGGCTATACAAAAGAGCTTGAAGTTAACGGTGTAGGTTATAAAGCAGCAAAACAGGGCAAAAAGCTCACACTTAGCCTTGGATATTCTCATCCGGTAGAAATGGAAGATCCAGACGGAATCGAAACCAAAGTAGATGGTAACAAGATTATCGTATCCGGTATCAGCAAAGAAAAAGTCGGCCAGTTTGCAGCTGAGATCAGAGACAAGAGAAGACCTGAGCCATACAAAGGTAAAGGTATTAAGTATGTTGATGAAGTTATCAGACGTAAAGTTGGTAAGACTGGTAAGAAATAATTCAGGAGGGTGAGAAAATGGTAAATAAGGCATCTAGAGCGAAAATTCGTGAGAATAAGCATAGAAGATTACGTCATCATTTAAACGGAACTGCAACAACACCACGTTTAGCAGTATTTCGTTCCAACAAGCATATTTATGCTCAGATCATTGATGACACTGTAGGAAAAACTTTAGTATCTGCTTCTACTCTTCAGAAAGAAGTAAGAGCTGAGTTAGAGAACACTGATGATGTAGCAGCAGCTGCACATTTAGGAACCGTTATTGGTAAGAAAGCTGTTGAAGCTGGCATCGAAAGCGTTGTTTTCGACAGAGGAGGCTATATCTACCACGGTAAAGTTAAAGCACTGGCAGACGCAGCAAGAGAAGCTGGGCTGAAATTCTAATAAGGAGGAGCGAAACACATGAAACGTAATCTTATTGATGCTAGTCAGTTAGAATTAGAAGATAAAGTAGTATCAATCAAGCGTGTTACCAAGGTTGTTAAAGGTGGTCGTAACTTCCGTTTCACAGCTTTAGTTGTTGTAGGTGACGGCAACGGACACGTTGGTGCAGGTTTAGGTAAAGCAGCTGAAATTCCTGAAGCGATCCGCAAAGGAAAAGAGGATGCTATTAAGAAATTAGTAACAGTAGCAAGAGACGAAAACAACTCTATTACACATGACTTCGTTGGAAAATACGGAAGCGCTGAAATGCTTCTGAAGAGAGCTCCGGAAGGTACTGGAGTTATCGCCGGCGGTCCTGCCCGTGCGGTAATCGAGTTAGCTGGTATCAAAAATATCCGTACAAAATGTATGGGATCCAGAAACAAACAGAACGTTGTTCTTGCAACAATCGAAGGCTTAAGACAGTTAAAAACTCCGGAAGAAGTTGCTAGACTTCGCGGAAAATCTGTTGATGAGATTCTGGCTTAAGGAGGAAATACAAAAATGGCAAACACATTAAAAGTTACATTAGTAAAATCTCCTATTGGTGCAGTTCCGAAACACAAAAAAACTGTTGCAGCTATGGGTCTTACAAAAATGCACAAAACAGTTGAAATGCCGGATAACGCAGCAACAAGAGGAATGATTCAGCAGGTACAGCACCTGGTAAAGGTTGAAGAAGCTTAATTGCGATTTAACCAGAGAGAATTCTGATATGGATCTGATATGAACCTGTTATTCGCAGAGAATGGCAGGAGCATACAGAAACATATTCAGACACAATACAATCTGAACTTATAGATTTGAAATAATAATAAGGAGGTGCCAACATGGAATTATCAAACTTAAGACCAGCAGAAGGTTCTAAGCACAGCGATAACTTCAGAAGAGGCCGTGGACATGGTTCTGGAAACGGTAAAACAGCCGGTAAAGGACACAAAGGACAGTTAGCTCGTTCCGGTCACAAGAAACCGGGATTTGAAGGTGGTCAGATGCCTTTATACAGACGTCTGCCTAAGAGAGGATTCAAAAACAGAAATACAAAAGAGATTATTGCAATCAACGTTGACGTACTGAACCGTTTTGAAGATGGTGCAGAAGTTACAGCAGAAAGCTACTTGCAAGCGGTGCAATCTCCAAGATCGCTGATGGCGTTAAAATTCTTGGAAACGGTGAGCTGACAAAGAAACTTAATGTCAAAGTAAATGCTGTCAGCGAGACTGCAAAATCAAAAATTGAAGCTGCTGGTGGTACAGTAGAGGTGATCTAATGTTTGAAACTCTTAAAAATGTTTTTAGAGTGAAAGAAATGAGACGCAAGCTGTTGTATCTGATATGGATGATTTTTATCATCCGTATCGGCTGCCAGATTCCGGTACCGGGAGTTGACAGTGATTTCTTCAAACAGTGGTTCAGCAGCAATGCCGGTGATGCATTCAATTTCTTTGATGCATTTACCGGTGGTTCATTTGAAAGAATGTCAATTTTCGCATTAAACATCACACCATATATTACATCTTCCATTATCATTCAGCTTCTTACCATTGCAATTCCGGCACTGGAAGAAATGCAGAGAGATGGTGAAGAGGGAAGAAAGAAGATGACTGCGATCACACGTTATGTGACCGTAGGTCTTGCTTTATTTGAGTCAATCGCAATGGCAATCGGATTCGGACGTCAGGGTATGATTCCGAATCTGGACTTCTTTAAAGGTGTTGTAGTTGTTGCCTGCCTTACAGCCGGTTCAGCTATGCTGATGTGGCTCGGTGAGCGTATTACGGAAAAAGGCGTTGGAAATGGTATTTCCATCGTACTTACCATTAATATCATTTCCAGAGTACCAAGCGACCTGACATTACTGTATGAGAACTTTATTAAAGGAAAAACGATTGCAAAGGGTACTCTTGCAGGACTGATCATTGCAGCCGTTATTCTTCTGGTAGTAGTTCTGGTACTTATCCTTAACGGAGCAGAGAGAAGAATTCCGGTTCAGTATTCCAAGAAAATGGTTGGAAGAAAGCTGATGGGCGGTCAGTCCACCAATATTCCGCTGAAGGTTAACACCGCCGGTGTTATCCCGGTAATCTTTGCATCCTCCATTATGTCTTTCCCGGCTGTCATTGCGCAGTTAACAGGAAAAGGTAATGGTACAGGAATCGGAAGTGAGATTATTCGTGGTCTTTCTTCCAATAACTGGTGTAATCCAAAACAGCTCCAGTATACATGGGGATTGGTTCTTTACATCGTACTTTGTGTTTTCTTTGCATATTTCTACACTTCCATTACATTCAATCCTCTGGAAGTTGCAGATAATATCAAAAAGCAGGGTGGATTTATTCCGGGTATTCGTCCTGGAAAACCTACGTCAGACTATTTGACTAATATCTTAAATTATATTATATTTATAGGTGCAGTAGGTCTTATCATTGTGTGCGTGATTCCGTTCATCTTTAATGGTGTGTTCGGAGCGAATGTTTCATTCGGTGGTACATCTATCATCATTATTGTTGGTGTTATCCTCGAAACTGTGAAACAGATTGAGTCACAGCTTCTCGTACGTAATTACAAAGGCTTTCTGAACAATTAAAAATGAGAGGTTGTGGTGCATGGCATCACAGCCTTGATTTGCTAAAAAAGAAAACGGAGGGTATAACTTATGAAAATCATTATGTTGGGTGCACCGGGGGCAGGAAAAGGAACTCAGGCGAAGAAAATTGCTGCGAAATATCAGATTCCGCATATTTCTACCGGAGATATTTTCCGCGCAAACATTAAAAATGGAACAGAACTGGGTAAAAAAGCAAAAACTTATATGGATCAGGGACTTCTCGTACCTGATGAACTGACCTGTGATCTGGTTGTGGACAGAATACAACAGCCGGATGCAGCAAATGGTTATGTGCTGGATGGTTTTCCAAGAACAATTCCTCAGGCAGAGTGCTTAACAGAGGCTCTGAACAAACTGGGAAGTAAAGTTGATTATGCAATCGATGTGGATGTTCCGGATTCTAATATTGTAAACCGTATGTCCGGAAGACGTGCCTGCCTGAAATGTGGTGCTACTTATCATGTTGTACATGCAGCACCGAAGGTTGAGGGCGTTTGTGATACCTGTGGAGAGAAACTGGTGCTTCGTGATGATGACCAGCCTGAAACAGTTCAGAAACGTCTTAACGTATATCATGAGCAGACACAGCCGCTGATCGATTATTATACTAAAGAGGGAATTTTAAAATCAGTGGATGGTACAAAAGATCTTGAAGAAGTATTTGCAGATATTGTTGCCATCCTGGGAGAGTAATTGGGTGTTTTTAAACACCATCTGGAGGTAAAATGTCGGTTTCTATCAAGACAGAACATGAAATTGAACTTATGAGGGAGGCAGGTCATTTGCTTGAAAAAGTGCATGATGGTCTGATCCCTTACATTAAACCGGGAGTGAGCACAAAGGAGATTGACCGTATCGGAGAACAGATGATACGTGATCTGGGATGCATCCCGAATTTCCTGAACTACGGAGGGTTTCCGGCGTCATTCTGTATCAGTCTGAATGATGAGGTAGTTCATGGGATCCCGTCTGAAGAGAAGATCATTCAGGAGGGAGATCTTGTAAAGATTGATGCCGGTCTTATTTATAAGGGGTATCATTCTGATGCAGCGAGGACTTATGCTGTCGGTGAAGTTTCACCGCAGGCACGTAAGCTGATGGATGTGACCAGAGAGTGTTTCTTTGAGGGACTCAAGGCCGCACGTGCGGGAAATCATCTGAATGATATTTCCAAGGCAATCGGTGCTCATGCTGCCAAATATCATTATGGGATTGTCCGCGACCTGGTTGGACATGGAATCGGCACTCACCTTCATGAGGATCCGCAGATCCCGAATTTTCCGCAGAAGCGAAGAGGAGTTCGTCTGATGCCGGGTATGACACTTGCTGTAGAGCCTATGATCAATCTGGGACGTGCAGATGTGGCATGGCTGGATGATGAGTGGACTGTTGTAACTATGGATGGTTCTCTTTCTGCTCATTATGAGAATACGATTCTTATTACAGATGGAGATCCGGAGATTCTGACTCTTACGAAATAATTGGACGACATACAGGAGGTTTAAAATGTCAAAAGCAGATGTAATCGAAGTGGAAGGCACTGTTCTGGAAAAGCTGCCTAATGCGATGTTTAAAGTGGAACTGGAGAACAAACATGTGGTGCTTGCACATATCAGTGGTAAGTTACGTATGAATTTTATTCGTATTCTTCCCGGAGATAAAGTTACGATTGAATTGTCTCCGTATGATCTGTCTAAGGGCAGGATTATCTGGAGAGATAAGTAAGAAATATTGGACTGCAGTTGGTGCAGTGATGAGAAAGAGAGCTGGAGGGATCTGGTTCTCTTTTTTTGTGCTGTAAAGGGGGACGCGTAGAAAAATAATTCATTTCATGTGCGGTTTCGGCATCTAAGATATTCTAAGCTTTCATAAATCTGCTAAAAGCATGAGGAAATCAGGTCAAACTCGCTTCGCTCAGACAGTGACCTGATTTTCTCATAACGCAGATTTCTGAGAGCTAAGAATATCTAAGATGCCTGCAAATGCACATGAAATGAGTTATTTTTCTACGCTGTATGTTGGCAGTGGGAAGTATAAATGGATGATTGGGGGAGAAAATGAAAAAATGTGATTTTATTCAAAAAAGTGCTTGCATTTTATATTTTGCTGTGATAATATATAAGCCGAACGCGTGAGTATATTGTATTTGTGCGCTCAAAAAACTGCAGATTTTAATGAATTTACGGAAGGAGGATTTCCAGTGAAAGTAAGATCATCTGTAAAGCCGATCTGCGAAAAATGCAAGATCATTAAAAGAAAAGGATCTATCAGAGTAATCTGTGAGAATCCAAAACACAAACAGCGTCAGGGTTGATTGACAGTTTAAAGTTTGTGTAACGTGCGGCTGCAGTGTGAGACGCCCGGAAGGGTTGTTCAGACTGTTAAGATAGTTTTAGCATGTATTGCCTAATACCGAGAGGCAACGTTGGCCCGTTGGCCGCAGTAATTCGGAAAGGCTGCTTTTCGCCAATTGCAGCTGGGTGTTTTACCGAGGCACCCCAATTAGGAACTGAGAAATAAGGAAGTGATGTGTCCGATACATCCCATTTCACCTTACTTGAGTGAGAGAATTCGCGAGGGTAAGTGATGTACAGGCATTAAGGACTTTCAAAGTAGAAGATGGAGGAAACAGTACATGGCTCGTATAGCTGGTGTAGACTTACCAAGAGAAAAACGTATTGAAATCGGTCTTACCTACATTTATGGTATTGGTAGACCAAGCGCAGACAAAATCCTGCAAAGGCAGAAGTTAATCCTGACACACGTGTCAGAGATCTGACTGATGACGAAGTAAAGAGACTCAGCGCAGTTATTGATGAAACAATGACAGTAGAAGGTGACCTTCGTAGAGAAATCGCCCTCAACATTAAGAGACTGCAGGAAATCGGATGCTACAGAGGTATCCGTCATCGTAAAGGACTTCCGGTTCGTGGTCAGAAGACTAAGACCAACGCCAGAACACGTAAAGGTCCTAAGAGAACAGTAGCTAATAAGAAGAAATAAATAAAGCTTTAAACATCTGATAAGCGTAAGCTGATCTTATGAGGAAGCTTGCATGGACACTTGATGAATGACGAGCGAAGCGAGGAAATGAATTTAGTGGACATGGTGTTTCTTGTAACATATATTTGATTGATAAATAGGAAAGTGTAGGTTAGTTTTAAAATGGCTAAAGTGACTAAAAAAGCGACTGCAAAACGTCGTGTCAAGAAAAACGTTGAACACGGACAGGCACATATTCAGTCTTCTTTCAACAATACAATTGTTACTCTGACTGACAATGAAGGAAACGCTCTTTCATGGGCAAGTGCTGGTGGTCTTGGATTTAGAGGTTCAAGAAAATCTACTCCTTATGCAGCACAGATGGCAGCTGAGACTGCAACAAAAAGCTGCACTTATTCATGGTTTAAAAACTGTAGATGTTATGGTAAAAGGACCAGGTTCTGGACGTGAAGCTGCAATCCGTGCCCTTCAGGCTTGCGGACTGGAAGTAACAAGCATCCGCGACGTAACTCCGGTACCACACAACGGTTGCCGCCCACCAAAACGCAGAAGAGTCTAATTGATTTAGAATATTAGGAGGTATTTGAGAAATGGCAGTAAATAGAGTGCCTGTTCTGAAAAGATGCAGATCCCTTGGCCTGGATCCGATTTATTTAGGAATTGATAAAAAATCCACAAGACAGTTAAAACGTGCAAATCGTAAAATGTCTGAGTATGGTTTACAGTTAAGAGAAAAACAGAAAGCAAAATTCATCTACGGAGTTCTGGAAAAACCTTTCCACAACTACTACGACAAAGCTGACAGAATGCCTGGACAGACTGGTGCAAACCTTATGATCCTTCTTGAGAGCAGACTTGACAATGTAGTATTCCGTATGGGATTTGCAAGAACAAGAAAAGAAGCTCGTCAGATTGTTGACCACAAGCATGTACTTGTAAACGGAAAATGTGTAAACATTCCTTCCTACCTTGTAAAAGCCGGTGATCAGATCGAGATCAGAGAAAAATCCAAAGGTTCTGAAAGATACAAAGGTATCCTTGAAGTAACTGGCGGACGTCTTGTTCCGGAATGGATCGATGTAGATCAGGAGAACTTAAAAGGAACTGTAAAAGAACTTCCTAACAGAGAAGCAATTGATGTTCCTGTAAACGAGATGCTTATCGTCGAGTTGTACTCCAAATAATCCATAGGATTATATCATAGAAAATTACCTGGTAATATTTCTATTATTTATACGATTCAGTGGTTGATTATTATCTTCCGCTGAATTGTAGTATTTGAATGAATACCCCTCAAACTTTTATTAACCCAGAAGGAGGGAACCCTATAGTGTTTGATTTTAATAAACCTAAGATCGAGATTACCGAATTATCTGAAGATAAAAAATTTGGCAGATTCGTAGTTGAGCCTCTGGAAAGAGGATATGGAACTACACTTGGAAATTCTTTAAGAAGAATTATGCTGTCTTCCTGCCGGGTGCAGCTGTAAGCCAGGTTAAAATTGATGGTGTGCTTCACGAATTCAGCTCCATTCCGGGCGTAAAAGAAGACGTGAGCGATATTATCATGAATCTGAAGAGCCTTGCTATTAAGAACCACAGCACAGACAATGAGCCGAAAACAGCATACATCGAGTGTGAAGGAAAAGGTGTTGTAACTGCAGCTGATATCCAGGCTGATCAGGATATCGAGATTATGAATCCGGATCAGGTGATTGCTACTTTAAACGGTGGCAAGGACTGCAGACTTGCTATGGAGCTTACTATTACAAAAGGCCGCGGATATATCAGTGCTGATAAAGGTAAATCTGATGATATGCCGATCGGTGTACTTGCAGTTGATGCTATTTATACACCGGTAGACAGAGTCAACATGACTGTAGAGAATACACGTGTTGGTCAGGTAACCGATTATGATAAGCTGACACTGGATGTGTATACAAACGGTACACTTGATCCGGATGAGGCGGTAAGCCTTGCAGCAAAAGTATTAAGCGAGCACTTGAGCCTTTTCATTGACCTTTCCGAGAATGCAAAGACCGCTGAGGTTATGATCGAGAAAGAAGACAATGAGAAAGAAAAAGTCCTGGAAATGAGCATTGATGAACTTGAGTTATCTGTTCGTTCCTATAACTGCTTGAAGAGAGCCGGTATTAATACAGTTGAAGAATTATGTAACAAGACTTCTGATGATATGATGAAGGTTCGTAACCTTGGACGTAAATCATTAGAAGAAGTTCTTGCGAAACTGAAAGAGCTGGGCTTACAGCTTCAGCCTGCAGAAGAGTAAGAATTGATCAGGTTATTGGTTCTCTAAGGGAACAATAACCAGTTAGCAAAGAGATATTATACGGTGGGGATGCCTAAGCAGTCGGACAGTAAGACCGAACAAGCGTGCCCGGCTGTCCCACAGATGGAGGAAAATTAAATGGCAAAATATAGAAAATTAAGCAGAACTTCTGACCAGAGAAAAGCATTACTGAGAAGCCAGGTAACAAGCCTTTTATATCATGGAAAAATTGTTACTACAGAAGCTAAAGCAAAAGAAATCCGTAAAATCGCAGAAGGCCTTGTAGCTATGGCTGTTCGTGAAAAAGATAACTTCGAAACTGTTACTGTAACTGCTAAAGTTGCTCGTAAAGATGCTGAAGGCAAGAGAGTAAAAGAAGTTGTTGACGGAAAGAAGAAAACTGTATACGATGAAGTACAGAAAGAGATCAAGAAAGATGCTCCTTCCAGACTTCACGCTCGTCGTCAGATGATGAAAGTTTTCTACCCGGTTAAAGAAGTACCTGCAAAGGGTGCCGGAAGAAAGAAAAACACTAAAGACGTAGATATGGTTGCTAAGATGTTCGATGAGATCGCTCCAAAATACGCTGACCGTAACGGTGGTTACACAAGAATCGTTAAGATCGGACCGCGTAAAGGCGATGCTGCAATGGAAGTACTGATCGAATTAGTATAATCCAGCCAGATTTTCGATTTTATATTTGTCCAGACGATGATAAGACTGCATATGTATGGTGTTCATGCCGTATATATGCAGTTTTTTTGTTATGCTATAGGAAATCACTTCCTTGTAACATAACCGTTTATTACCCTTGATTATTTGAGCCAGATAGCGTAAAATCGTAGAGTATATAAAAACCATATTGATGAAGAAGTGTTAAATAAGACATTGGAATGTTACAAAATACGAGAGCAAAAGATAAGCGAGGAATACAAATGACCGGCAGGAGATTGAAAAATTGAGGCAGAATACGAAAAAGAAACGATCAGGATTTGGTTATTTCATCAGGATGTTTTTGTTGTTGGTGGAATTACTGGCTGTTACACTGTTTCTGTGGGGAAATGATGCTTATTCCATATCTGCCACCACACCTGAATTTAAGTGGGAAAATTATAAAACGATCGCACATGCACTGGGAGGGATTGGTGATAAAACCTATCTGAATTCAAAAGAGAGTTTTCTGGCAGGCTATCAGATGGGGTGCAGGTTGTTTGAAGTTGATCTTGTGAAGACATCTGACAATGTATGGGTGTGCCGCCATAGCTGGTATCAGTCTCTTGGACAATGGGAAGGCGATGAAAAGAAAGTTCTGTCCTCAGAGGAATTCTTATCCCGGCCTATTTATGGAAAATATACGCCTATAACATTTGAAGATCTGCTGGTTCTGCTGAGTGATTATCCGGACGCTTTTGTGATGCTGGATTCCAAACAGTATTCTCTCCGTAATTATCAGAAAACAGTGGAAGATTATGCAGACTATATTGAACTGGCAGAGGCTGCCGGTGTCCCGGATGTGATGCGGCAGGTCATACCGGAAATTTATAACCAGGCAATGTTTGCCGGAACAGCACTGCTGTACGATTTTCCAGGATATATTTATTCTTTATGGCAGGAATACTCTATTAAAGAACTGACTGAAATTGCGGCATTTTGCAGAGAAAAGAATATTCAGGCAGCTACAGTCTACTATAAATACTGGTCAGAGGATGTGCAGAAGATTTTTGACAAAAAAGGAATCAGGTTATATATTTATACTGTGAATGACCTGAAGGAAGCACAATATTATATGCAAGAGGGTGCGGCAGGTGTATGCTCAGACTATTTGCAGGATACTATGTTTAACTGAGTTGTTCTGCCGGCATTATGAAATGATCATAGAGGATTATTATAGCTATAGCTGTTCCGGAATGAATAAGGGTAAAGATATCAGGAGCAAAAAGAATTTTAACAGGATATAGCAAGAATTCTCCCTCCTCTATAGGTGGTAGATGAATTGCAAATAAGAAAATGAACGGCAGTGGCGGGCGGAGAGAAATCGGTATCTCCCACTGACATGAGGCAAACCACAGTCAGTATGTTGTTGACACGTCAGACTCTGTGAAATTACCGACTGTGAGTTGAAACAAATAAGCGGCAATAACAAAGATTATATTTATAAAGGAAATTATCATACACAATGAAAATAAGAGTAATGATTGCTGTCTGTGCAGCAAAATTTGTAGGATACGTATGTAAGAAAATGGGAAGACAGGGTGTGACCTGGGCAGGAAAAGTGGCGATTAAGATCTGTCCGGACATTCTGGAACAGCTTTCCTCACAGGTACGAAAGGCTATTTTTGCAACCTGCGGTACAAATGGAAAGACAACTACCAACAATATGCTCTGTGCGGCACTGGAAGCGGAAGGACAGAAAGTAATCTGTAACCATACAGGTTCCAATATGCTCAATGGAGTTGTTGCCGCATTTGTGCTGGCTTCGAAATGGAATGGTAAAATTGATGCGGACTATGCATGCATTGAGGCCGATGAAGCATCCACCAGACATATTTTTCCGAGAATCAAACCGGACTATATGCTTCTGACAAATCTTTTCCGCGACCAGCTTGACAGATACGGAGAGATTGATATCACTATGAACATTCTGGAAGAAATGATGCGCAAGGTTCCGAAGATGCAGATTATTGTAAACGGTGATGATGCATTATCCGCATATCTTGCCATGGATTCCGGGAATCCATATGTAACTTATGGTATCAGTAAACCGGTGATCAAATCTGCGGCAAATGAAATCAGGGAAGGACGTTTCTGTAAGCGATGCGGTGAAAAACTGGAATATCGTTTCTATCATTACAGCCAGCTGGGAGATTATTATTGTCCAAAATGCGGATTTGCAAGACCGAAGCCGGATTTTGATGCGGAGGATGTAAAGGTAGGCGACCAGCTTAGCTTTTGTGTAGAAGGAAAACACATTGTAGCAAATTATAAGGGATTTTATAATGTGTATAATATACTGGCAGCTTATGCGGGAGTGAGGACTGCGGGATTTGCGGGAGAGCATTTCGGGGATATGCTCCGCAGATTTAATCCGGAAAACGGACGTATGGAGCAGTTTCGCATTAAGGGAACAGGAGTAACCTTAAATCTTGCCAAGAATCCGGCGGGATTTAATCAGAATATTTCCGCAGTGATGCAGGATCAGGCACCGAAGGACATCATTATTGCGATCAATGATAATGCTCAGGATGGAACAGATATTTCCTGGCTCTGGGATGTTGACTTTGATCTTCTCGGAAATGATTCAGTGAAATCTATTACTGTAAGCGGTATCCGCTGTCAGGATATGCGTCTGCGGCTGAAATATGTGGATATCCCGTCTGTCCTCGAGGGCGATGTTGAGAAAGCAATCCGCGACAGAGTAGAGGACGGAGTGGGGAATCTGTATGTGCTGGTAAACTATACAGCATTATTCAGTACCAGAAATATTCTGAAGAGACTGGAGGGCGAGAAATAATGAAAATTACAATAGGACATTTATATCCGGATCTTCTGAATCTTTACGGTGACAGAGGTAATATCCAGTGTCTGATGAAGAGATGCCAGTGGCGTGGGATTGAGGCTGAGACCATACCGTTTGAGCTGGATGATAAAATAGATTTCTCGAAGCTTGATATCGTACTTCTGGGTGGCGGTTCGGACAGAGAACAGATGATCGTATGTGAGAAGCTACAGAAAATCCAACCGGATTTTAAGGCTTATGTGGAAGATAACGGCGTTGTCATTGCAATCTGCGGTGGCTATCAGTTACTTGGAAAGTATTACAAAACAGATCAGGGAAACATGAAAGGACTGGACCTGGTAGACTTGTATACAGAGCAGGGCGAAGGCCGTCTGATCCAGAATATCGTTCTGCAGAGTGATCTGTTTGATATGCCGATCGTTGGATTTGAGAATCATGGAGGAAGAACCTGCATTAATAATAACAAACCACTGGGAAAAGTACTTTACGGTGCAGGAAATGACGGTAAGTCAGGCTATGAAGGCGTAGTATATAAGAATGTGATAGGGACCTATCTGCATGGACCGTTACTTCCGAAGAATCCGCAGCTTGCAGACTGGCTCATTCAACATGCGCTGGAAAGAAAGTATGGAAAAGAAACAGAACTTACACCGTTAGATGACAGTCAGGAAAAAGAAGCAAATGACTATATATACCATAGATTTGTAAGAGGATAATTATGGCGAAATCATGTAATCAAAAAGGAAAAATACTGTATCTGCAGAAAATGCTGTCTGAGACAACCAGCCAAAATCCTGTCACCATGCAGGAGATTCTGGCAAAACTGGAAGAACAGGGGATTCGAGCTGAGCGAAAGAGTATTTATGATGATATGGAAACCCTGCGTGATTTTGGAATGGATATACATTACAGAAGAGGACGGGAAGGAGGATATTATGAGGAAAAATCCGCTTCAGATAAAACAGAAGTGGATAATACGATAATACATCAGCCAGATGGCGAAACAGGAGAGAAATCTGAAAATGTGCAGGAACAGATTGGAAAAGAATCTGAAGCACCTGCAAAGATCAGTGCTCCGATACCCTCCCAAACAGGAGAGAATATAAAAGAAATCAGGCTTGTATGTCAGAATTCTACAAAGAAAAAAATCCAGCGTACCTTTGGTTCGGAGATTTTCTGCAAAATAAAGGGGGAGGATAATTTTATTGTAACTGTTGAGGTTGTGGTTGATAAGGCATTTTTTGGATGGTTGACTTCTATGGGGAGAAATGTACATATTCTGAAACCAAAGAAAGCAGCCGTTGCCTATCGGGATTATCTGAAGAACATTGCAAAAGATTATAAGGGAATTGATAAATAAATATGATATCAGAAAGGATCGTATTATGAAAAGAAGAGCAACAGCTATTCTGCTTGGAATAATGGTATCCTCCATGTTCCTGTCTGCCTGCGGGAAGAATGAGGCAAAAGAAGCAGCAAATGAAAGCGCCCAGGTAGAAGAAGAGGGCGTAGGCGAAGTAACTGAGGAAGGTGAAAAAGTAGAGGCAGAAAATAAAAATGCTTCTGATGCCGATGACAGCAGCAAGGCAGGAGACAGTGCAAAATCAGACGAAGACAATAAGGAGACATCAGTGAAGGAGGAAGAAGACGGAGATTCTTCAGGAAAAGATTCAGATGATGAATCAGAGGAAGATGTTGAGGTAACGGAAGCTTCTGCCGGAAAGATAGGTGTGCTTCTTTCTGATGACGATGAGGATGCAAAAATTGACAGCGAAGAGATGACTTCGCAGATTGAAGATGGAGGATATGAGGCAGATGTGAAGAATGCCGGCGGCGATCCTGCGCTTCAGATTTCCCAGATTCAGGAATTTATTGATGAGCAGGTTTCTGCCCTGATCATTGATCCGGTAGATTCCTATGGTCTGACAGATATCCTGAAAACTGCCAAAGAGCAGGAAATACCGGTTATTTCCTATGACAGTCTGATCCGGGATACTGCGGATATCAATTATTATGCAACTTATGATACCAGAGCAATAGGAAAGGATATTGCCAAAGAAATTATCAAAAAAATGGATCTGGATAAAGCCAGAGAGGATAAGAAGTCTTATACAATAGAATTTCTCATGGGATCTCCGGATGACAATGATGCACTGTTTCTGTGTAATGGAATCCAGGAAGGGCTTCAGGAATATCTGGATGATGGAACACTTGTATGTAAATCCGGAAATACGTCATTTGATGATACAGGAATCATGAGATGGAGCGAGACATCTGCAAAGACAAAACTTGATTCGATTATAAGTGAGTTTTATGCAGAGGAGAAGGCTCCGGATATTATCTGTACTGCATATGACGGATTTGCTTATGCTGCAGAGGAAATTTTAAGTGACAGTGGTCTGGAACCGGGAAGTGATGAATGGCCGATGATCACAGGATATGGCAGTGAGGCACAGGCAGTAAAGGATATTGCAGCAGGTAAAATGTCATTTACCATGTTTATGGACCGTAAGGAACTGGCTAAGGGCGGAGCAAAGATGGCCATTGACTATCTGACAGGAGAGAAAGTTGATGTAAAAGATTATTCACAGTATGATAACGGAGTAAAGATTGTGGGAACTTTTACATGTGGAGCACAGATGATCGACAAGGATAATTATCAGATTCTTGTGGATAACGGAACTTATACGGAAGATGAGATCGCTCCTGATTCCACACCGACACCGGAGGTGACACCTGCGCCAGAGGCAACACCTGTGCCGAAAGTGACATTAAAGACAGCCTCAGAGGAAGATTCAAAAGAAGTGACACCAACTCCCGAAACAGAAGATAAAACAGAAGGTGAAACGAGAGAAAATCTGATCTATGATTCCGAAGATAACTCAAAAGTGGAGAAAACATCAGATCAGAAAAAATAAAGAATTCATAGAACAAAAAAAGGATGGGTTTTCCCATCCTTTTATAGTTAATCTCTGAAGGTTAAGGAATCGTCTGTCATGGAATCAACAATGGCAAGAGATTCAAGACGTATTCCCATATCGCGGATCTCCTGACCGCCATGCTGGAATCCTTTCTCAATAACAATACCGGCTCCTTCAAGAGTTGCCCCTGATTTCTTAACAATATCGATCAGGCCGAGAAGTGCACATCCGTTAGCAAGGAAATCATCAATCAGAAGTACATGATCTTCAGGTCCGAGAAACTTCTTGGAAAGGATCACATCATATACTTTTTTATGAGTGAAAGATTCTACTTTAGTTGTATACATTTCTCCATCCAGATTCACGCTCTGTGCTTTCTTGGCAAAAACTACAGGTACATCAAAGTACTGTGCAGCAATACAGGCGATACCGATACCGGATGCTTCAATTGTAAGGATTTTAGTGATTGGACAGTCGGAGAAGCGGCGTTTGAATTCTTTGCCGATTTCATTGATGAGGGTAATATCCATCTGATGATTTAAGAAACTGTCTACTTTTAAAATATTTCCCGGTTTTACAACTCCATCCTTAAGAATTCGGTCTTTTAAAAGCTTCATAGATTTCTCTCCTTTATATATGTAATTAGTTTGTAGCTGTCGGTAACTATCCGGTACACTGCTTCCCGAAAGTACTGAATAGTTACAGTTACTGTGAATATGCAGAATTCAAAAAAACATCAGGCTGCAAAATGAACAGTAACATTGCTGTTTTGATAATTATAGACTATGATACGCTATAATTCGTCTTCATGCAATTATTTTTGACAAAAAATCTAAAAATAATTATAATAGTCTCAGACTGGTTGGGAAAAACCGCAGGACAATCTGTGCAGATTGCCGTAAATCAGCCGAAGAGGGCTAAATAGTGAAACGGATTGTGAATATCCGTCTTACGGACTGGAGATGGAATATGAAAGAATATGAACTGATATGGGAAATTTTTAATAAATGTCCGCGGAATCAGATGCGTGATGTTTTTGTGGAAGAGCTGGAACTTGAGGATCCGGAAGAATATATCAGAAATAAATTCAAAGGAAAAGAAGTTTCCTATGAGAAAACTGTTCTGGAGGATGGAACCATTATTTTTGATATTACGACTTCACAAATAAAACAGCGTTGCTCCTTTACAGAAATTTGACAAATGTGGTATAATATCATTTACGCTGTACGGAAGTGCTGTAAGCAGGAAAGCCACAGACAGTGTGTGAGGATATAAAGACAGTTAAGCGGTAAAGAATCGGATATTCTGAAAGAGAAAGGGGAATGTTATGGCCGAGGAACAAAAGACACATACGCATGTACTGGAGGATGGGACGGTAGTTGAACATTCTCATGGGGAGCATGGGCATCATCACAGTCATGCGCATACAAAGGCAGTGCTGAATCGTATGTCCAGAGCAATCGGACATATGGAATCTATCAAACGTATGATAGAGGACGGAAGAGACTGTGCGGAAGTTCTGATACAGCTTTCAGCAGTGAAATCTGCTATCAATAATACAGGTAAGATCATTCTGCAGGATCATATCGAACACTGTATCGTAGATGCAGTGGAACATGGTGATAAAGAGGCAATTAAAGAACTTGAGGTAGCAATTGACAGATTTGTAAAGTAATATGCGTACTCTGGAGCTTGTTTGAAAAATGCTTTACGCAAGATGTGCGTCACAATTTGTGGGAATGATTTTTCAGACACGCTCCACACTGGCAATAGAGAATATTTTGTTATTGTTCACACACCACTATCCCGCGAGGTGTTTTGGCATGAATATGCCAAAATCCCGAGACATACAAGCCAAAATTCCATTGCCGTAGGCAATCTGGAATGAATTTTGGCTACGTTACTGTGAACGGAGTGAACAGTAACAATATTTTGTCAGTACAGCAGTGCGTAAATATAAAGGAGAAGATTAATTATGGCAAAAGAATGTAACAACACTTCATGCGACAAAGCAAGCTGCGAAGGTTGTTCAAGCAGCAAGAAACAGCAGAGTTTTCAGGCAGAAATGAATGCTCAGTCAAATGTAAAACATGTGATCGGGGTTGTCAGCGGAAAGGGTGGCGTTGGTAAATCCTTCGTAACAGGCTCTCTGGCAAACATGATGGCAGCACAGGGATACAAAGTCGGTATCCTGGATGCGGATATCACAGGACCGTCCATCCCGAAAATGTATGGATTAAAGGGTGCAGCAATGGCAAATGATGAAGGTATCTACCGATGATCACAAAAAACGGGATCAAGGTAATGTCCATCAACCTTCTGCTTCCTACAGAGGATACTCCTGTAATCTGGAGAGGTCCGGTTCTTGCAAATATGGTAAAACAGTTCTGGACAGATGTTATCTGGGGCGACGTAGACTATCTGTTTGTGGATATGCCTCCTGGAACAGGTGATGTTCCGCTTACAGCATTCCAGTCTCTGCCGATCGAAGGAATCGTGATCGTAACATCACCTCAGGATCTGGTTAAGATGATCGTTAAGAAAGCCTTTAATATGGCTGAGATGATGAAGATACCGGTACTTGGAATCGTAGAGAACTACAGCTATGTGAAATGTCCGGACTGCGGAAAAGAGATCAAAGTCTTCGGTGAGAGCCATATTGATGAGATCGCAGCAGAGCTGAAGGTTCCTGTACTTGGAAAAATGCCGATCGATATGGATTATGCAACCAAGGCAGACGGCGGATTCTTTGCAGCAATCGACAATCAGTATATTACTGATGCGCTGGCTGTAATGCCGAAATAAGAAAAAGAAGTTCTCATTCAGTAAGAAACGCGATTATAAAAATTGTTGTTTCAGTACTGAGTGAGGACTTCTTTTATTGTACAAAGGCTTTGCAACTGCAGCATAGAAATTTCATAGTATGGAAATTTTATAGTATGAAAATCCTGTAAAAAATTATCTGTAGTATTTTCGAAGGAAATTTTTTGATGAGTATGATGATCATATGGAAGTAAACATTTCAATAAAGCGTTCAGCAGCCTGAGAGACAGTAAGACTGTCATGCTGGGCAAGTATAAGCTGACGTCCGGGAAGAGGCTCTTTTAACATGAGCGGTGTCAGCTGATCATTTTCTTTTAACATATAATCAGGAACACAGGCAATCCCCAGTCCGATCCGTGCCAGATCCAGAAGCAGGTCATTACTGTTTAACTCTACTTCAGGAAGAAGTTTGAGATTATGGGCTGTGAATGCCTCTCGCAGATATTCACTGGTGGTACTTTTGGGGGAAAGCATCAGGATTGGATAGTTCAGAAGCTCCTGCAGTTCGGTCTGAACAGTGTGTACAGGAAAGTAATCCGTATTGGCAACGAATACATCGTGGAATTCTTTTAGCACACGTGTCTGAAAATGGCTGCCAAGCCTGGAATTGGGACAGTTGCATACAATAAGATCTGCCTGACCCTTTTCCAGAAGCTCTGCACAGCCGATGGAGGTACTGTTTGTGACTTTGATACGGACATCCGGGTAGGTTTGATGGAATTTCTGAAGATAATCAATGAGAAAATACCGGCAGATCGTATCGCTGGCAGCAATACGTAGCTGGCCTTTCAGCAGATTGTCTCCGGACAGGAGAGATTCCCCTTCGTCCAGAAGCTGGAGAGCCGGTTTTACATGCTGGAGCAGAAGTTCTCCTTCAGGAGTTAACAATACTTTCTTGGTACTGCGGATAAAAAGAGGATGATTTAGCTTCTTTTCCAGAGTTTTAATGGACTGGCTGACTGCTGACTGGGAGATAAAAAGCTGTCGGGAAGCCTCAGAAAAGCTCAGGGTGGTGGCAACATAGTAGAATACTTTGTATAGTTCAAGATTAATATCCATAGAAATAAATCCTTTCATAAAATAATGTGATGATATAAATTGTCGGCAGCAATGGAACTTTAGATTGTATGTCTCGGGATTTTGGCATATTCATTCCAAAACATTTCACGGATAGCGATTAATTAGTGTTACTGTTCACTCCGTTCTCAGTAACACGCTTCGCGATGCACAGAATTTATGCTAATCGCATAATTCGCGCGGTATCTCTCGGGTTTTCTGTGACCTTCGCTCACAAAAAACACCTCGCGGGATATTACCAGTGAACAGTAACTAATTAGTTACATTAATAAAAGATATAAGATATATTAATTTTACTAATGATATTTCCTATGATACTATAAAGAAAGCAATAGTTCAAGCAGCAGGTTCACTGGAGTCGGGCTGCAAGGTGCTTTTAAAGCATTTTTAAAACAATGCATACATAAGAAAGGAGTTTCTATGAGTAACGTAAGACGTGTCTATGTAGAAAAGAAACCGGCCTTCGCTGTACAGGCAAAGGAATTAAAACATGAGGTCAGCAGCTATCTGGGAATTAAATCCGTAACAGCAGTACGTGTGCTGATCCGCTATGATGTAGAAAATATTTCTGATGAAGTTTTTGATAAAGCATGCAAAACTGTTTTTGCAGAGCCACCTGTAGATGATTTATATCTGGAGAATTTTGAGGCAGCAGAAGGCTCCCGCATCTTCTCTGTAGAATTTTTACCGGGACAGTTTGACCAGAGAGCAGATTCTGCTGTTCAGTGTGTACAGTTCCTGGATGAGAATGCACAGCCTATCATTCGTTCCGCAACTACTTATGTAATTGAAGGAACTATCACAGATGAAGAATTTGATGCTATCAAGCATCACTGCATCAACCCTGTAGATTCCCGTGAGACAGGTCTGCAGAAACCGGAAACACTGGTAACTGTTTTCCCGGAACCGGAAGATGTTAAGATTTTTGACGGATTTAAGGAAATGCCAGAAGCAGAATTAAAGGAACTTTATGATTCTTTAAATCTTGCAATGACATTCAAGGATTTCCAGCATATCCAGCATTATTTCAAAGAAGAAGAGAAACGTGACCCGTCCATGACAGAAATCCGTGTACTTGATACATACTGGTCTGATCATTGCCGTCACACAACCTTCTCCACAGAACTGACAGATGTAAAATTTGACGAAGGTGATTACAAAGCACCGATCGTAGATACTTACAAGAAATATCTTGCTGACAGAGAAGAACTTTACAAAGGCCGTAAGGACAAATTTGTCTGCCTGATGGATCTGGCTCTGATGGCTATGAAGAAACTGAAAGCAGAAGGAAAGCTTGCTGATCAGGAAGAATCTGATGAGATCAATGCCTGCAGTATTGTAGTTCCTGTAGACGTAGACGGTAAAGAAGAGGAATGGCTGATCAACTTCAAGAATGAGACACATAACCATCCTACTGAGATCGAGCCATTCGGTGGTGCAGCTACCTGCCTTGGCGGTGCGATCCGTGACCCGCTTTCAGGACGTACTTATGTATATCAGGCAATGCGTGTAACAGGTGCAGCAGATCCTACTGTTTCTGTAAAAGAAACTCTCAAGGGTAAACTTCCGCAGAAGAAACTGGTAAGAAGCGCAGCTCATGGCTACAGCTCCTATGGAAACCAGATCGGTCTTGCAACAGGCTATGTAAAAGAAGTTTATCATCCAAATTATGTAGCGAAACGTATGGAAATCGGTGCTGTTATGGGTGCTGCTCCGAGACGTGCGGTTATCCGTGAGAATTCTGATCCGGGAGATATCATCATCTTACTTGGAGGACGTACAGGACGTGACGGTATCGGTGGCGCTACCGGTTCTTCCAAGGTTCATACAGAAGCTTCTATCGAAGTGTGTGGTGCTGAGGTTCAGAAAGGTAATGCTCCTACTGAGCGTAAGATCCAGCGTATGTTCCGCCGTGAAGAAGTCAGCCATATTATTAAGAAATGTAATGACTTTGGTGCAGGCGGTGTTTCCGTTGCTATCGGTGAGCTGGCAGCAGGTCTGAGGGTAGATCTTGACAAGGTTCCGAAGAAATATGCAGGTCTTGACGGAACTGAGATCGCAATCTCCGAATCTCAGGAACGTATGGCTGTAGTAGTTGACCCGAAAGATGTAGATACTTTTCTTGGCTATGCAAATGAAGAGAACCTGGAGGCAATTCCGGTTGCAGTTGTAACGGAGGATCCTCGTCTGGTACTTGTATGGAGAGGAAAAGAAATCGTAAATATTTCCCGTGCATTCCTTGACACTAACGGTGCACATCAGGAGACAACTGTAGAAGTAGAAATCCCTAACAAAGAAGGCAACCTCTTTGAAGAGCGCCGGATGTAGCTGATGTAAAAGCTAAATGGATGGAAACTCTGGCAGACTTAAATGTATGCTCCCAGAAGGGACTTGTGGAAATGTTCGATGGTTCTATCGGAGCAGGCAGTGTATTTATGCCATACGGTGGTAAATATCAGCTCACAGAGACTCAGTCCATGGTAGCAAAGGTTCCGGTACAGAATGGTAAAACCGATACTGTAACCATGATGAGCTATGGCTTTGATCCGTATTTATCTTCCTGGAGCCCATATCACGGAGCTGCTTATGCAGTGACAGAGTCCGTTGCAAGAATCGTGGCTACAGGTGGTGACTATAAGAAAATCCGTTTCACATTCCAGGAATACTTCCGTCGTATGACAGAAGATCCTAAGAGATGGAGCCAGCCTTTTGCAGCACTTCTCGGTGCTTATGCAGCACAGATGGGATTTGGACTTCCATCTATCGGTGGTAAGGACAGTATGTCCGGTACATTTAATGATATTGATGTACCTCCGACACTGGTATCTTTCGCTGTTGACGTTGCGAAGATCCAGGATGTGATCACACCGGAATTAAAGAAAGCAGGAAACAAACTGGTATGGCTTCGCGCACCGAAGGATCAGTATGATCTGCCGGATTATGCAGGAATCATGGATCAGTATGAAAAACTTCATAAAGATATGCAGGACGGCAAAGTTGTTTCTGCTTATGCACTTGACCGCCATGGTATTGCAGCTGCAGTTGCAAAGATGGCATTTGGTAATGGCATGGGCGTGAAAATCGAGCATAACCTTGATCCGAGAGATTTCTTTGCACCTGGATTTGGTGATATTATCCTAGAAGTTCCGGATGGTAAGGTTGGAGAGCTTTCCATCACTTATACAGTGATCGGTGAAGTAACTGCTGACGGTAACTTCTCCTATGGAAATACAGTGATCACTGTAGACGAAGCTGAAAATGCATGGAAAGGTACTCTGGAAAAAGTATTTAAGACAGTTTCTTCTGAGAATGATAAAGAGGCAGCTGACAGAGATGAGAAGCTTTATCGTGCAGACAGCATCTATGTATGCAAGAACAAAGTTGCAAAACCTCGTGTATTTATTCCTGTATTCCCTGGAACAAACTGCGAGTATGACAGTACACGTGCATTTGAGCGTGCAGGTGCAGAGGTGGATGTAAAAGTATTCAAGAACCTGACTGCTGAAGATATCCATGACTCTGTAGAGCTTTTTGAGAAAGCAATCGATCAGGCACAGATCATCATGTTCCCGGGCGGATTCTCCGCAGGTGACGAACCGGATGGTTCTGCGAAATTCTTTGCAACTGCATTCCAGAATGCGAAGATCAAAGAAGCTGTTATGAAGCTGATCAATGAAAGAGACGGTCTGGCACTTGGTATCTGTAACGGATTCCAGGCTCTGATTAAGCTTGGTCTTGTACCTTACGGCGAAATCTGCGGACAGAAAGCAGATTCTCCTACATTGACATTTAATACTATCGGACGCCATATTTCCAAGATGGTTTATACGAAGGTTGTTAGTAATAAATCTCCTTGGCTGCAGAAGGCACAGCTTGGCGGTGTATACTGTAACCCGGCTTCACATGGTGAAGGACGTTTCGTTGCAAATGAAGAATGGCTGCAGAAGCTGTTTGCAAACGGACAGGTTGCAACTCAGTATGTAACTCCGGATGGACAGCTCAGTGTTGATGAAGAATGGAATGTCAATGGTTCTTATATGAACATTGAAGGTATTACCAGCCCGGATGGACGCATCCTTGGTAAGATGGCACATAGCGAACGTCGCGGGGACGGAGTTGCTATTAATATCTATGGGGAGCAGGATATTAAAATATTCGAGTCTGGTGTGGAATATTTTAAATAAACTCTTTCCGGGACGGAAGGTTCCCAGAGGAAGGACAGAAAGCGTTGTCCCTCCTCTGGACTCCACCCTTGCGCTTTTTTTGGGCAGAGCGGGATTGTGGTGTGCAGGAGTGTATTAACTTTGCGGATTCGCCTGGTTGGGTAGGTTGTGAAATGGGAGTGATTTTTTAAACATGCTCTAGTTTTGCAGGCTATGAAATCGGGAATCTTGGGAAAGTTTATATATTGATTCAGAATCAGAGAAATGAAGAAATTTGGATTGTATAGGGAGTATAATCTTTAAAAAAGATGTGATTTACCGAAAGGGCGGCTGCTTTTGCAGTGGCCCTTTTGATGTTGTGTGAGATATAGGATTTAATGTGGTAAAGCGGTAAAAATATAGTCTGAAACTATAACTAGCACTAGGTATTATGAATTGGCATAATCAGAAGTGTAGTGGTATAGTATGTTCATGCTCAACGGAGCGGGGAATAAGAGAGAGGGAGAATGAGATGTCTGGGATTGTGATTGAGAAGGTCCGGAAGTCTTTTGACACGAAAGATGGCGTGGTCGAGGCTTTGAAGGATGTGAACCTGAATATCGATTCCGGTGATATATATGGGATTATCGGTATGTCGGGGGCAGGTAAGAGTACATTGGTACGATGTATGAATTTTCTGGAGGTTCCCACAGAGGGACAGGTTCTGATAGATGGGAAGGCTCTTGGAGATTTGACAGAGAAGGAATTGAGGAAACAGAGGGAAGAGATTGGTATGATCTTTCAGCATTTCAATCTGCTGATGCAGAAGTCAGTGATTGATAATGTCTGTTTTCCACTTTACATAAAAGGAAAGAAGAAGCAGAGCCAGAAAGAGGGCAGCAGAGCTTTTGGAGATCGTTGGTCTGGGGGACAGGCAGAATGCTTATCCTGCGCAGCTCTCCGGTGGTCAGAAGCAGAGGGTTGCCATTGCAAGAGCACTTGCATCGGATCCGAAGATTTTACTTTGTGACGAGGCTACCAGTGCACTGGATCCGCAGACTACTTCTTCCATTCTGGAATTGCTGAAAAAGATTAATAAGCAGTTTGGAATCACCATAGTGATCATTACTCATCAGATGTCGGTTGTGCGTGAAATTTGTACACATGTGGCGATCATGTATGAGGGTGAAGTGGTTGAGAAAGGACTGGTTGCAGATATTTTTGCAAATCCTCAGTCGGAGGTTGCCAAAGAACTGATCCGAAAGGATACAGGCTCTGATATCGACGCAGACAGCAGACTGGATGCAGGCAGGGAAAAAGGACAGGCAGAGATCAAAAGCGGTGAGAAGATACGAATCGTATTCTCTGAGAATTCAGCTTTTGAGCCTGTGATTGCAAATCTGATCCTAACCTTTGGAGAACCGGTAAATATCCTGAAGGCAGATACCAAGAATGTAGGTGGTGTAGCAAGGGAGAGATGATACTGGAGTTTATGGAAGGCAGTACCAGGACAGAGATGATGAAGCAGTATCTGAAAGAGAAAGGTTTAGCAATCGGGGAGGTGACAGAATATGTGGGATCATGAGACAATAATGATGATTGTCCAGGGTGTGGGAGAAACACTTTACATGACAGTTCTTTCCACAGTTCTGGGATACCTGTTCGGACTTCCTATGGGAGTGCTGCTAGCAGTGTCTGATAAAGAGGGACTGAAGCCAAATGCAGTGTTGTATAAGATACTGGATGCCATTGCAAACATTGTGAGAAGTATTCCGTTTCTGATCTTACTGATCCTGCTGATTCCTTTTACCAGAGCAGTGGTGGGAAAGAGCTATGGATCAACAGCAACGGTAGTGCCACTGGTAGTGGCTGCCATTCCTTTTATCGCACGAATGGTGGAATCGTCTATTAAAGAGGTGGATGCAGGTGTGATCGAGGCAGCCAGAGCTATGGGTGCCAGCAATATAAGGATCATCGTGAAGGTTCTTCTGGTAGAAGCCAGAACTTCACTGATCACAGGAGCGACTATTGCGATTGGAACGATCCTTGCTATTCAGCCATGTCCGGTGCAGTAGGTGGAGGCGGACTTGGTGATATCGCCATCCGCTATGGATATTACAGATATCAGTCAGATATTATGATCGTTACAGTTATCCTGCTGGTGGTGCTGGTACAGATTTTCCAGTCAGTGGGAATGATGATCGCAAATAAGATTGACAGAAGAAAGTAGTTTTAAGAAATCGTTGATTATAAAATGGTTATGAAAAAAGTTAAAATATAAAATTCAGGAGGACAATTATTATGAAAAAATTAGTGGCAGCAGTTTTAACAGGAGTATTAGTAGCAGGAACTTTAAGCACAGGAGTTTACGCAAAGGATGATGACAAGACAATCACAGTTGCAGCGTCTGCAACACCACATGCAGAAATTCTTGAAGAAGCAAAGCCAATTCTTGAGAAAGAAGGATATGACCTTGAAGTTACCGTATTTGACGATTATGTAAGACCAAACGAGGTTGTAGAGAGCGGAGAATTCGATGCGAACTACTTCCAGCATATCCCATATCTGGATCAGTTTAATGAGGAGAAGGGCACACACCTTGTAAATGCAGGCGGTATTCACTATGAGCCATTCGGAATCTATCCAGGAACAAAAGACAGCCTGGATGATCTGGAAGACGGAGATTCTATCGCAGTACCAAATGATACCACAAACGAAGCAAGAGCACTTCTTCTTCTCCAGGATAACGGAATCATCACTCTGAAAGATGGTGCAGGATTAAATGCAACTGTTAAGGATATTGCAGAGAATCCTCACAATGTAGAGATCGTAGAGCTGGAAGCAGCACAGGTAGCACGTGTTACAGGCGAGACAGCTTATGTGGTATTAAACGGAAACTATGCTCTGGAAGCAGGATTCTCAGTAGGAAAAGATGCACTTGCATATGAGAAATCTGACTCTGAAGCAGCGAAAACCTATGTAAATGTGATCGCAGTCAAAGAAGGCAACGAAAACAGCGATAAGATCAAAGCTCTGGTTGACGTACTGAAATCCGATGAGATCAAAGACTTCATCAACGAGAAATATGACGGTGCAGTAATTCCTTTCGATGACAGTGCAGACACTGAAAAAGCTGATGCAGAAGAAACAGACAGCAAGGATACAGATAGCAAGGACGAAGCAAAAGAGGATACTGCAGAAGAAAATGCAGAAACAACTGAAGCAGCAGAAGATGCTGAATAATAACAGATAATAATGACAGATAATAGGAGATTCCTTTTTCAGGTAAAACTGGAGAAGGAATCTTTTTTTGAATAAACTGCGAAGCAGTTATTCGGTTATGAGCAGGTAATTATAGATGCAGCAGTGAAGAGTCTGGAGTGTAAGGAACTGGTTGCCGCTTTGGGTGGCAGACTGACCATATCAGAGTATCTGAAATTTGATAAAGCATTCCTTGAGCCGGAGGGAATGGTGATTTACGGACAGTCGGGTGCCGATTTATTTTGGCAGCAATATAGATTCAGGAAAAGTGACTTATGAAGGAAAAGAATATTCAAGGCGTATTCAGCTTAGAAAATTTGATGAAAAGGCAGCTCGCAGCACTGGTGCATTGTGTGCGAAGGACTGCTTTGATGAGATTTACAGATATGACTGGTACGATGACGAAACGGATAACTGGTGGAATTATCAATGCCAGTATAATACTGAAGAAATATGCATTGCCACAATAGGAAGCGCAGTAGATACGGAAAAATAAAGAAAGAACTGTTAGTTATCCTGAGCCTTAAAGATGACAAGGGAGAACAGAGATATTGTCAGGTTGCACCACGTTGTCTGTATCTGGATGATTATAAAAATCTTATAGATGGAATTGATGGAAATAAGAGACTTGCATTTGTCTTGTGCTTTTTGAGTTTTTTTGTGTCAGAAATGCTTTAAAATGT
>ENA-OQAZ01000153-OQAZ01000153.1-human-gut-metagenome-genome-assembly--contig:-NODE-153-length-37171-cov-5.123664_pt1 | contig 37171 bp, 37 predicted proteins | sample MGYA00242737_ERZ504531 | MGnify/ENA primary metagenome ERZ504531 (study PRJEB26092, sample SAMD00036244) | human gut metagenome | host: Homo sapiens | study: EMG produced TPA metagenomics assembly of... | reverse complement strand
ATATAAGATATATAAGATATATATAGGAGATTATATGATCAGACAAATTATTGGTGAAGTATCAGTGCCGGTTGCAAACACCGAGGTACAGCAGGTTATTGAAAACCCGGGCATTGTAAAGACATATCTGGAGAAGTATATGCCATCGCTTATCAGCTTTCTCGTGCAGCTTGTTGTTGCGATAGTGATACTGCTTATTGGTATTAAGGTGATTAAATCAGTCGTAAAAATAATTAAAAAAGGATTTGATAAAAGCAGAATGGACGCTGCAGTGGCATCATTTCTAGCAAATGTTATTAAATACTTTTTGTATTTTATTCTTGTCATGGCGCTGCTTTCGGGCTTTGGAGTGGCGACAGGCTCTGTTATAGCGGTTCTTGCTCTGCCGGACTTACTGTAGGTATGGCATTGCAGGGCAGCCTGTCGAATTTCGCAGGAGGTGTGCTTATTCTTTTGATGAAGCCGTTTAGCGTGGGCGATTACATAGTTGACGGTTCAAGTGGTACAGAGGCACTGTAAAGGATATAAATCTGTTTTATACAAGGCTTTTGACAATAGATAACAAGATGGTTATGATACCAAACGGAAAGCTTGCTGATTCGTGTATCACAAATGTATCTATGATGGATAAGAGGATGCTTGATTTGAGAGTAACAGTATCCTACAGCACAGATTTAGCATTTGCAAAGAGTGTGCTGGAATCTGTTGTCACATCAGCAGATACGATGCTTCACGATGAGCCGAGCAATGTGTTTGTGAGTGAACTGCAGGATTCGGCAATAGAGCTCGGTGCGAGAATCTGGGTGAAGAACGAGGATTACTGGAACACAAAATGGCAGCTTACAGAAGAAATTAAAACAGCATTTGATAAAAATAACATCGAAATTCCGTTTCCGCAGATGGATGTTAATATTCAGAAGAAGAGCATAGACTCTGACTTTTAAAGCCAGGGATTGCAGGATACAACTTTAACAGATTTTTGTGGTAAATATACTTATAATTTAACTATAATATGTAAAAATGTGGTATACTATCATCAACGCATTTTAGGAGGAATAATTGATGACAATTCACGATTTGGCTGAATACGAGATTTTAGATGAGCACAGAGTGGAGGATGTCCAGTCGGATGGATTCATTCTGAGACACAAAAAAAGTGGTGCAAGGATTGCCATTTTATCAAATAATGATGATAACAAGGTCTTTTATATAGGCTTCAGGACTCCGCCGGAGGATGAGACGGGTGTACCGCATATTATTGAGCATACCACACTCTGCGTTCAAAGAAGTTCCCTGTAAAGGATCCCTTCATTGAGCTGGCAAAGGGCTCGCTCAATACATTTTTAAATGCCATGACATACCCTGACAAGACAGTTTATCCTGTTGCCAGCTGCAATGATCAGGATTTTAAGAATCTCATGGATGTGTATCTGGATGCAGTGTTTAATCCGAATATCACAAAGTACGAGGAGATTTTCAAGCAGGAGGCTGGCACTACGAGCTTACAGGCAAGGATGACGAGCTTAAGATAAACGGAGTGGTGTACAATGAGATGAAGGGAGCATACTCATCGCCTGACGAGGTGCTTTCAAGCCAGATTTATCGCTCATTGTTTCCGGACAATACCTACAGCAAGGATTCAGGCGGCAATCCGGAGTATATTCCTAAGCTTACGTATGAAGCATATCTGGACTTCTATCACAAGTATTATCATCCATCCAATTCATACATTTATCTGTATGGTGATATGGATGTTGTCGAGAGACTTGAGTGGCTGGATAAGGAATATCTGAGCCTGTATGATTATAAAAAAGTTAATTCAGAAATTAATAAACAGCCTGCATTTGATGAAATAAAGAATGTTGAGGCGCAGTATTCAATTACCATGGATGATTCACAGGAGAATAAGACTTATCTATCTTATAACCGTGTGGTAGGGGATACGCTTGATGAGATGCTCTATCAGGCATTTGATGTGCTTGACTATGCACTTGTCAGCTCACCGGGAGCACCGGTGAAGCAGGCATTGATAGATGCGGGAATCGGTGATGATGTGTATGGCTCATATGATGCGGGCATTCTGCAGCCGGTATTCTCGTTTGTGGCAAAGAATGCCAATGCATCTCAGGCAGATGAGTTTGAAAGTATTATAGAAAACACTCTTAAAGAAGTTGTTAAAACAGGAATTAATAAAGAAGCATTGCTTGCGGGAATCAACAGCAGCGAGTTCAAATTCAGGGAGGCTGACTTCGGACAGTTTCCTAAGGGACTTCTTTTTGGGTTAAATTGCTTAGACAGTTGGCTGTTTGATGATATGAAGCCTTTTATACATCTGGAGTGTCTTGGTACCTTTGCTAAGCTTCGAAAGGCTGTAGATACTGATTATTTTGAAAAGCTTATACAGGAGTATCTGCTTGACAATACCCATGGTTCATCTGTCACAGTAAAGCCGGAGCGTGGACTTGGCAATGAGAGGGAGGAGGCTTTGGCAAAGGAGCTTTCCGATTACAAGGCATCTCTTTCAGATGAAGAGATTAAAAAGCTGATTGAGGATACAGAGCATTTAAAGAAATACCAGGAGGAGCCTTCGTCAGACGAGGATCTGCGCAAGCTTCCGATGCTTACAAGAGCGGATATGAAAAAGAATGCTATGCCTTTTTCAAACATTGAGGATGAACTTTTGGATGTAAAGGTTGTGCGTCATGACATAGAGTCAAACGGCATTGATTATATATCATTTTTATTTGATGCAGGTGATTTTGCCAGAGTGAGCTTGGCTATCTTGGCTTCTTCACAAACGCACTCGGGCTGGTGAGCACCGAAAAGTACAGCTATACCGATTTAGCCAATGCTACCAACATTTATACCGGCGGAATCAGCACAGGTACTGCAAGTCACCCGGATATTAAGGATAGAAATAATTTCGTGTTTAAATTTGAGGTGAAGCTTAAGGTATTGGAGAAAAATCTTGACAAGGCACTTGAGCTTATGGAGCAGATGCTTCTTACATCGGATTTTACAGATACAAAAAGACTGGGTGAGCTTGTAGCGCAGATTAAGGCAAGGCTTCAGGCTAACCTTAGCAGTTCCGGTCATTTGGTTGCAGCTATGCGAAGCATGTCGAGCTTCTCGCGCTACGCACTTTATCAGGACGAGCTAAAGGGAGTTGCTTTTTACCGCTCTATATGCCGCATAGAAAAGGAGCTTTCAGAGTCACCAAAGAGTGTGTCGGATAAGCTTGCTGCAATAGCCAGAAAGCTGTTTGCAAGAAACAGAATGCTTATAAGCTTTACTGGAAATAACGAGGCTTACGGCAATGCAAAGCCTTCGTTGGAAAAAGTTATAGCTGGATTTGATAAAATGAGTGCTGTAGGCAATCAGGCTGAGGTTCACTTTAACACAGCAAAGGAAGCATTTATTGATGCATCCCAGATACAGTATGTGGCAAAAACAGGTGATTTCATCTGCGAGGGCTATGAATACACCGGAGCACTGAGACTGCTGCGTATCATCTTAAGCTATGATTATCTCTGGATAAATGTCAGGGTAAAGGGTGGTGCTTACGGCTGCATGAATACATTCCTTAGAAGCGGAGAAAGCTATTTTGTCTCATACAGAGACCCTAATCTGTCAGACACACTTGATGTCTATGACAGAATACCTGAGTATATAAAGAGCTTTTCACCTGATGAGAGGGATATGACCAAGTATATTATCGGTACCTTCAGTGCACTTGATACGCCTATGAATCCGGAAGCAAAGGGAAGCAGATCACTGTCGGCATATCTCGAGGGTATTACCTACGAGCAGATTCAAAAGGAGAGAAATGAGATACTAAATGCACAGCCAGAGGATATCAGAAGACTTGCAGACCTCGTAGAGGCAGTGCTTAAGAAGGACAGTATATGTGTCATCGGCAATGAAAATATGATTAAAGAGTCGGCAGGGCTCTTTGAGAATGTTGAAAAGCTTATATAAATACAGATTCACATAGGAGGAAAAATGATACAGAATTTCAAATCGGGTTTTGTTACAATAATCGGTAGACCAAACGTGGGCAAGTCAACACTGATGAACAGGCTTATCGGTCAGAAAATTGCCATCACATCAAACAAGCCTCAGACCACAAGAAACCGCATCCAGACAGTATACACGGATATGGAAAAGGGACAGATAGTGTTCCTTGATACTCCGGGCATACACAAGGCCAAAAACAAGCTGGGCGAATATATGGTCAATGTGGCGGAAAAGACATTGAATGAGGTGGATGTTGTGCTGTGGCTTGTGGAACCGACCAACTTTATCGGGGCGGGAGAGCAGCATATCATAGAGCAGCTTAAAAAGGTTAATACACCTGTTATATTGATTATCAACAAGGTAGATACAGTGGAAAAGGAAAAGGTGCTTGAGTATATAGACACCTACCGCAAGGTATTCGACTTTGCAGAGATTATTCCTACGTCAGCCTTAAGAGGGCAGAATACGGATGATGTTATTAATTCTATATTTAAGTATTTGCCTTATGGCCCACAGTTCTATGATGAGGACACCATCACAGATCAGCCGGAGCGTGCAATCTGTGCTGAGATTATCAGGGAAAAAGCGCTCCATGCTCTAAATGATGAGGTGCCGCATGGCATTGCAGTAGGAATTGACCGCATGAAGACAAGAAAGACAAAGAGTGGTTCTATTATAGATATGGATGCCACAATTGTCTGCGAGCGAGACTCCCATAAGGGAATCATTATAGGAAAGCAGGGCAGCATGCTCAAAAAAATCGGCACAAATGCGCGCTATGAGATGGAAAGACTGCTTGACTGTAAGGTGAATCTGAAGCTATGGGTCAAGGTAAAGAAGGATTGGAGAGACAGCGACTTCCTCATCAAGAACTTTGGATACAAAGAGGAAGAATAGTATTTTGAAAGTAAGATTAAGATGTCACAGAGTGTAGTGTTGACCGGTATGGTGCTTTCAGCCATGCCGGTAGGGGATTTTGACAAAAGAATAACGATTCTCACAAAGGAACGAGGAAAAATCACAGCCTTTGCAAGGGGCGCAAGACGTCCAAACAGCCAGCTTATGGCAGGAAGCAATCCATTTTCGTTCGGTGAGTTTGAGCTGTTTGAGGGTAAAAGCGCATATTCTCTTTCAAAGGTCACAATCAGCAACTATTTCAGGGAGCTTACACAGGATTTGGAAGCAGTATACACCGGGTTTTACTTTCTGGAGTTCTGCGGATATTTTTGTCAGGAGAACAATGACGAGAAGGATATGTTAAAGCTCCTTTATCAATCACTCCGTGCTCTTGAATCACCGGCATATAAAAATGAGCTGGTCAGGGCTGTTTTTGAGCTTAAGGCTATTACGATAAATGGCGAGGGTCCATCGCTGTTTTCGTGTATACACTGTCATTCAAGGGAAGGACTTAATGTCTTTTCGGCAAGACGCGGAGGGGTGTTTTGCGACAACTGTGGCACGCAGGTGCAGGGCAGGCGTATACTAAGCGATACACTCTATACCATGCAGTATATTGTTTCAGCTGATATCACGAAGCTGTACACGTTTGCAGTGTCAGACGATGTGCTTGAGGAGCTGAGAAGCATAATGAAGGAATATCTTTCAATCTATGTGCATCATGATTTTAAATCAGCAGCTTTTCTGTGATAAATTAAAGCATGAAATTAAATCATGAAATAATTAATAGATACTATGCATGTCGTTGCCCTTTAAAATATGATACTTGAAATCATATATACAAAAGGGTATAATATCATAGATTATATTTTAGGAGGCAGCTATGAATAAAAAGCTATCAATGCTGTTGCCTGTTATTGCGACATGCGGTTTGCTTGCCGGGTGCGGTACAGATTATTATACCAAGGACAGTACGGTGTTTGTTGCAAAAAACGGCAGTGTGGTATCTACAGATGTCGAGGACTTTGATACAGCTGCATACAAGCAGGATGACTTACAAAGCTATGTGGACAAGTCAATAGACGACTACAATAAGAAGAATGACGGTTCGATCAAACTCAAAAAGCTGACTGTCGAGAAAAAGAAGGCATCTCTTACCATGAGCTATGCGTCAACCGATGAATACACTGATTTCAATGGGACAAAGCTTTTTTCAGGGACGATTGCGGAGGCTCTGGCAGCCGGATATGACTTCAAGACCGATTTCGCGGCGATAGATGATGGCAAGGCAAAGAAATGTGAATCATCTGAGTTTCTGGATGAAACCGGCTATAAGGTCGTTGTTTACGAAGGCAGCTCAAATTTGCACGTGAAAGGGAAAATATTATATGCATCTGTCGACAAAGTAAAGCTTGTAGATGACAAAACAGTTGCGATTGGTGACAAGTACAGCCTGCTTGCATCACAAACCACAGGGACAGAGAGTGCCACAGAGAGCACAGAAGCAGTAAAAGCCGATGCGACGGAAGCAACTGAAAACGGAGCGGATGATAGTGTCAGTGATGATGATATATTAAACTCGGTCAAGCAGGATAACGAGGTCACATTTGACTTTGACAGTGAGGAGGACAATTCGGCGCCGGTGTCATATATCACATATGTTATATATAAGTAGATTAAGGCGTGAATTGTTATTTAATTATAATTAAGAATACAAGTAACTATTCAGTACAGCTGATTCTAATGCGCCTGCAGCTTATAGTTGTGAAGGTACTGGACAGTTACGAATACAAATAAATCATAAGTAAGATAGAGAGGAAACAAGAATTATGGAAAAGACCATGGACAAAATCGTACAGGTAGCAAAAGCAAGAGGATTTGTATATCCGGGCTCAGAAATTTACGGAGGTCTTGCAAATACATGGGATTATGGAAACCTGGGCGTAGAGCTTAAAAACAATGTAAAAAGAGCATGGTGGAAGAAATTTATCCAGGAGAATCCTTATAACGTAGGTGTGGACTGCGCCATCCTCATGAATCCTCAGACATGGGTTGCATCAGGACATCTCGGCGGCTTCTCAGATCCGCTTATGGATTGTAAGGAGTGCCACGAGCGATTCAGAGCCGACAAAATCATCGAGGATTTTGCGCAGGACAATGGTATTGAGCTTGAGACATCAGTTGATGGCTGGACAAACGAGCAGATGGTAGATTTCATCAAGGAGCACAATGTTCCATGTCCATCATGCGGCAAGCACAATTTCACAGATATCAGACAGTTCAACCTCATGTTCAAGACCTTCCAGGGTGTTACAGAGGATGCTAAGAATACAGTATATCTTCGTCCTGAGACAGCACAGGGTATCTTTGTAAACTTTAAAAATGTACAGCGTACATCACGTAAAAAGATTCCATTCGGTATCGGACAGGTTGGTAAGTCATTCCGTAACGAGATTACACCTGGTAACTTCACCTTCAGAACACGTGAGTTCGAGCAGATGGAGCTTGAGTTCTTCTGCGAGCCTGGAACAGATCTTGAGTGGTTTAAGTACTGGAGAGGCTTCTGCCGTGACTGGCTCATTTCTCTTGGAATCAAGGAGGATGAGATGAGACTGCGTGATCATGATCCTGCTGAGTTAGCCTTCTATTCAAAGGGAACTACAGATATCGAGTTCTTATTCCCATTCGGATGGGGCGAGCTTTGGGGCATTGCGGATCGTACAGATTATGACCTCGGACGTCATCAGGAAGTTTCAGGACAGGATCTTACATACTTCGATGACCAGAAGAATGAGAAATATCTGCCATACGTTATCGAGCCATCACTCGGTGCTGATCGTGTAGTACTAGCCTTCCTTTGTGCAGCTTATGATGAAGAGGATATCGGTACACCGGAGAAGCCGGATGTAAGAACAGTATTCCATTTCCATCCTGCACTTGCACCTGTAAAGATTGGAGTGCTTCCGCTGTCAAAGAAGCTCAATGAGAGTGCTGAAAAGGTATTTGCACAGCTTTCAAAGACATACAACTGTGAGTATGATGACAGAGGAACAATCGGAAAGAGATATCGTCGTCAGGATGAAATCGGAACACCATTCTGCGTGACATATGATTTCGACTCAGAGGAAGACCATTGCGTGACAGTACGTGACCGTGACACAATGGAGCAGGAGCGTATCGCAATTGATGAGCTTGATGCTTATTTTGCAAAGAAATTTGAATTCTAATTTTGTGAGAAATGACGAAAAATTTTACGAAAAAAAGCTAAAAAGAAGCGTATAAAGTTTTTTCGGAATATAGATTTGTTAAAACATACAAAATTAGGAATTAAGTAACAAAAAACATATCAGAAATCAAATTTCGTGATATAATATAGATGACAAATGACAACCAAAGATATAGTAAGCTATTCTTTGGTTGTTCTGATATATGGAGATTGTGAATATGGAAGCAAAAGAATTAAAGAAGCTGAGCAGAAGTGAGCTGCTAGAGATGCTTTTAGACAGAAGTAAAGAGGTTGAACACTTAAGAAAAGAGCTTGACGAGACAAAAAAACATATTCAGACACTTGAGCGTGAGGTAAAGACATCGGGTGATATCAATGCTGCAATTAATAAACTCACGTCAGCAACAGAGGAAATCCAGAAATTTGCCGCCGTAATATCAATGGCCTCAAATAATCTGACAAGAAAATAATATAGAAGCAATATTTTGTGGTTATGAAATGGATAATTGGACAAAAGAATGATAGAAAAAATATATAAAAAGGCAATATATGCTCTGGCAAGAGTTGCCGTAAAGTACATTGAGCTAAGAAAAAAAAGAGAACAGAAGAAAATTAAGCAGAATAAATCAGCTAACCTTACAAATTCGACAAAAAGCTACACAGATGCTGAATACAATAAAAAGGTAGTTGCAGAGATTAATCATAACAATACTGCAGCTGTTGCAGAAAGCAAAAATAATATTGATGTAGTGGATTTAAGCAAAGACGAGGAGCTGAAGGATGTCGAACAGAAACCACTTACCAATGAGGATAAGCTTGATTTACTTTTGGCACAGATGATGGAAACATCTGTTAAGTCATCTGAAAAAGTAACGCAGGTACATAAGCAGACCCAAAATGTTGATGAAAATATATCACAGGAAATAGCGGAAATAATTCCGGTTAAATATGTAACACCGGCGCCAGACATAACTCCTGATATAGAAAAAAATATTGAAATAGAGAAGGAATTTCAGCAGACTAAAAAAGAAAACCGGCCGGAGGATATATCTGTACATATAGAAAAGGAAATATCAAGGAAGGCTTCAGAAGAAAACAGAGTAGAGAATAAAGAAATTGAGAATAAAAGTGCTGAGAAGACTGAAGATACATCGGGCTATCGCAGTATCATGACAGACGACTATGACCGTTATAGCGATGATCTTGGCATAAAGGAGCTGCGTCAGGAACTGAGAAGAGTGAAGTATAACAACAAATTTGCAGCAACACTCTTCAATACCGTAGGAACACTTGTGGTAGTGGCAGCGGCAGCAATATTGGTCGCAAACCTGTGGCTTCCTATTTTGAAGGTGACCGGAACATCTATGTCACCGACGTTACAGGAGGGACAGGTGCTTATGGCATCAAAGGGGCATGACTTTAAAACAGGAGATGTCATAGCTTTTTATTACAATAACAAGATACTTGTAAAAAGAGTTATTGCGATGCCGGGTGACTGGGTCAATATATCAGAGGATGGCACGGTTTATGTAAACGATATCGCAATTGATGAACCGTATCTCAATGAAAAAGCTTTAGGAGACTGTAATATAGAGCTGCCTTATCAGGTTCCTGAATCCAAGATTTTCGTGATGGGCGATAACAGAAGCGTATCACTTGACTCAAGAAATACAGCTATAGGCTGTGTCTCAGAGGAGCAGGTAGTCGGCAGAATTACATTTGCATCTGGCCATTGTCTAAAATTGGCAAAATTGACTAGTGTTATTTGGGGTTTTTTGGTAAAAAAAGTAGAAAATCCCGATTTAAAGGCTCGTGTGACCGTTGTGTGACCAAAAGTGTGTAATATATTAGCTGTTGAATAACGATTAAGTAAAATGAATTATATATAACTCTATGAAAGGAGGATGCAGAATGGATAAGGATATGGAACGTCTCGGCAAAGAACGGCTTAAAAGAGTGAGAAGACGTAGACAGCTTGCTACGTTTATTATTTCAATGGCTGTTATTGTGCTGGGCATTACTGCGTACAGACTTATACAACCTGCATCTGCAGAAGATCAGAACAAGTACGAGTTCGAGGTGGATGGACAGAAGGAAACATATACCAATCTGGGGAAGCTTAAAAATCCTCCGGTGGTGAAGCTTGAAGGTGATCAGCCTGAAGTAGAATGGGATGGAAAGACATTTAATTATAAGGTTGATATGTCTTTCGCCATAGGCGAGGGTGAGTTCAAGGATGAAAGCGGAAATATAATTAAGAATTATTATATGACTTATGGACAGGATATATCTATTCCTGATGCGGTTTGTGATGGCTGGCATTCATATACAGACGAAAGCGGCAATAAGTTTTGTAATTATCGCTTTATAAAAAACAATGATGGTACATTTTCTGTATTGATTAAATTTGCTGATGATTACATACAAAGCAACACTACTGAAATTAAAGGTGGTGCGACATTTGGCGCAAGTGGCTATAGTGAAGTTAAGGACAATGGTGATGTTGTTGTTAAGATAGGCGGAGATGCTACATTAGATATAAGCAAGGAATATATCCATTGGGATAAGAACCACAGCGCTAATTATGATATTACCGTTAAAAAGTCAAATACAACAGATAATACGCTTAAGAAAGATGACAATGGCAAATATGCTGAGTATGTTGTTGATGTTTCATCTGAAAAAGGTACACCGGATGTTATTACTTTAAATGATGTGTTGGAGGCCGGCAAAATGTCTGTTGATACATCAAAGTTTACTTACACAATAACTAAAAACGGACAGCAGGTTGGTGGTGAATATACTGCTAATGTTACGGCTTCTTCGAATAATGACAATAATAATCATAAATATAATCTTACAGCAACGCTGCCTAAGCTTAATGCCGGTGAAAGCTGCCAGATAAAATACAAGTATTATTATGACACATCTCTTTGCGATAGTGGAAATGAGTCACAGGCGTCTAACAAGGTTACCGGTGAATCAATAAATAAAAAGTCTAATGAAAAGGTTATTGATACATCAAGCAGTGTTATTAAATACACGAGAGATGATCTTGATAAAACAGGTGCATACGACTCAGACAGTCAGACTGTCAAGTGGACAATCACTGTTAATAAAGAAAGAAATGATATTGTTGGGGCTGTACTGACAGATAACTGCCTTAAGGATGCAAAGAATTTTAAAATAAGCTCTGAACAGGATACCGACTGTAAAGGTGCTGAAATCCAAAAGGACAAAGAAGGCAAGATTAGCGGTATTAACTTTGTGGCTATAGATAATAAAAATGACAGTACATATGTTATTACATATGAAACATCTGTCACACCACAAAGCTATGACCAGCCTGTTAATAATCAGGTTAATTTCAATAACAAAGAGATATCGTTTAGCAAATGGGCCGGAGTAAATGTTCCGGGAACTCATAGAGATGTAAAAGTTACAAAGAACTTGACTGCCCATAATGAAGAGACTGAGAATAACAGGTATGAGCTCAGTTGGGAATCGACATTTACCATTCCTTCAACCGGAGCGGATGCAGGGGCTTGGTTTGTTGATGAACTGACAAATAATACTTCAGACAATACGGCTCATTATATGACTTATCAGCAGGTTAAAGATGTATTTGATAAGGCAAAAAACATTTTTGGCGATACGATATATAATTTTAAAGTAAAATCCGGCGATCATGAGTATGATTTTTATTCTCTTAATAGCGAAACGGATGCTAAGTTTACCAGATTTTCGTTTGAGTTTAAAGATAAGTTTGTACCTTCTAATAGCAATAAAGATGGTTATAAAGTAACTTTAAAATATAAATCATATGCAGACTATTCAGCAGGTGGCGAACTCGAGTTTAAGAACAACGTAAATTTCTGGAATGTTAATGCAAATGACTCTTTTAAAACGACAAAAGATATTAAATCATCAATTGTTAAGAGTGATGGAAATAACAATACAGCAGATACATATGTAAAGACCACTGATTCAGGATATGACGGAACGCTCACATGGATTGTAATGGTTACAATGGATAAAAATGCAACCAAATATACAATCACTGATAATATGCCGGAGGGCATCAGCGTACAAAATGTTACTGTAAAGTTAAAATACAATAATTCAGACCAAGGTTTTACATACCCTACATTGGATGGCAAGAGCTATAAAGTAGAAAATTTAAATGGCAAAAATTACTATTCTGAGGGAATTAATACTTCATGTAAAAAAGATACAAGCAATGGTCGTGAGGTAATAACTACAACTGTAGAAAAGCCAAAAGATGCAGAGGTTCGTGGCTGGGGAGAAGGTTCTAAAATTTTCCTTGTTTACAAATGTAAGGCTGATAGTGCTGAAACCCTGGAGGCAGGAAAGGAGCTTGTGTACAAGAATACAGCTTCTGCTAAATCGGACAATAATGATAAGATTGGTGAATCTAGCCAGACACAGATAATATCAAAACCAAAGCAGGATAATGAAAATATTCCGGATTCAGGAGATAAAGTTATAAGCAAAAACGGAAGCTGGAATGATGATGAACATAAGTTGAATTATACTGTTCTTATAAATCCGGAGGGCAAGACATATCTGGATGGTGGTAGGCCATTAAATTTAAAAGATGTTTTGTCGTACAAAAAAATAACTTATGAAAATGCTAGGGTAAGCTGGCAGGTGGATTTGATGCCTGGTACAGTTAAGTTCAGAGAGGCTATCAAGCAGGACGATGGAACATACAAACCTGGTGAGGTGATATCTGACTGTAAATGGACATATGATTCACAGGAAGCATCAAATGAATGGGAGTATTCAAGCAAAACAATAAATGCTATTGTCCCTGATGGAAAAGCTATAATGTTGACATACACTTATAGTGTAAAGGGTGATTTGCTACAGGAGTATAATGATTCAAAACCTAAATTTAATGTATCTAATGCCGTTTCACTGGAAGGTGTTGATAATAGTAAAACAGATATTAACACTCAATTAGAGTACACTAAATCTTATTCTTCGTTTTATGTATATAAGAATAATTCGTTTATTCTTTATAAGACAGAAGAGGGAAATAACGGAAAGTTATTGCCGAATGCAGAGTTTGATGTTTACAAATATGATCCAAACAGTACAGATACTACGAAAACACCAGAAGGATATGTCTATGTTAATAAATATGTTACCGATGATAAAGGTAAGATAGAGATTGTCTTTAATAAAAATTCAATGACATATAACACACAGTATTATGTTGTTGAGACAAAGGCTCCTAGTGGCTATGTTCTTCCAGAAGAACCGGAAAAAACATATTTCTACTTTAGTTCGCTGGATAAAGATAAATATCCTGTGGCAGCTCCAAATAACAGCTTAACAGGAAAATGTCTGGCAAACAATTATGATATAGTATATATCGGTGATGAGACTATTCCAACAACAGAAATTTCTGTTGAAAAAAATTGGGTTGATTCCAATAACAAACCTATAAATAAGACAGATGGAAGTATTTATTTACAGTTACATCGGGTGGATTCATCAGGAAATGATGATAAATACGGTGATACCGTAGAAGTGACACCGGATAAAGATGGAAACTGGTCTTATAAATTCAAAGACCTTCCTACGAAAAAGACAGATAATATAGGTCATATAACAGGCGAAACCTATAAGTATTATGTTACAGAGGTTGGAATAAATCAGAACAACAGTATGTCAGGCTATGATGTTTCTTATGTATTTAAGAATACAGATGGAACAGTGATTAACAGAACTGATGCCAATGTGGCACCGGGAAAGAATATGGCTGTTGACTCAGGTACTATTGAGATTACAAATAAGCTCAATGAGTATAAGCTTCCTGAAACAGGTGGAAGCGGTAACAGATGGTTGTATATGTTAAGTGGAGTTGTGCTTATTGCGATAGCTACAATAACACTTTTCTATAAAAAACAAAAAGTATTATAAAAAAAGGAGAATGCGAAATGAAAACAATCAAACGAAGCATTGCATTAGTGCTTGCTATGATTCTTACACTTGCAATGAGTGTAACTGTATTTGCAGCACCAAACGCAGATCAAAACACATTCAGTCTTACACTTAACAAGGCTGTCAAAGGACACACTTATGAGGCTTATCAGATTTTATCTGGTGATTTATCAGCAGATAAAGCAACTCTTTCTAACATAAAGTGGGGAGAGGGCATTACAGAAGCAGGACAGACTGCTCTCGGCGGTGATGCTGCTAGTTATGCTGAAAAACTCGGTGGTTTTGGTAACAACTCTTCAGAGCTTAAAGAGCAGGCGCAGATTATTGGTGCAAACTTAGCATCAGCATCAGGCTCAGTTACAGTAACAGATCCGGATGCAAAGAATGTAATCAGCAACCTTAAGCCAGGTTACTACCTTATCAAAGATCAGGATAATTCTTTACAGGGTCAGGAATCTTACACAGAGTTCATTCTTCATATTACAGATGATGTAGTTGCAAATGTAAAGGCAGATGTTCCTTCTGTAGAGAAGAAGGTTAAGGATACAAACGACACAACAGGCGTGACAACAGATTGGCAGGATTCAGCCGATTACGATATCGGAGATGATGTTCCATTCCAGCTCACAGCTACATTAGCAAACAACATTGAAAGCTACAAGGCATACTCTCTCGAGTTTGATGATACTCTTTCAAAAGGACTTGACTACAACAATGATGCAGTAATTAAATTAGGTGAGAAGGATGTTACAGATTATTTCACACCTAGCTATGATGCAACAGCTAAGACACTTACATTTACATGTGACAATATCTTAGCATTTGGCGCTAAAAACTCAGATCAGATTGTTGTTGAGTATACAGCAAAGCTTAACGAGAATGCGGTAATCGGCGCAGCCGGAAACCCAAATAAAGTTAGTCTTAAGTTCTCTAACAACCCTAACAATGGTGGTGAGGGAGACAGAGGTACGACTCCTGAAGACAAGGTTATCGTATTTACTTACAAGTTAACTGTAAACAAGGTTGACAAAGATAATAAGCCACTTACAGGTGCAGAGTTCTCACTTTTCAAGAAAGTAAAGGTTGACGGACAAGAGGAGCTTAAGCTTGTAGAGGTTAAGAAGATTCTTTCTACTAATACAGAGGGAACAGTATTCGGATTCACAGGCTTAGATGATGGTACATACGTATTACGCGAGACAAAGACACCTGACGGATACAACTCAATCGAGGATCAGACATTTACAATTTCTGCAAAGCATGACGAGTCTAGTGATAATCCAACGCTTACAGATCTTACAGGAGATGTAGCATCTGGTTCAATTATTGATTTAGGTGTTAAGCTTGATAAGGGTGAGTTATCTACAAATGTAGTAAACAACAAGGGTTCAGTTCTTCCTTCAACTGGTGGTGCCGGACGTGTAGCAATCTACGTAATTGGTGCTATCTTAGTTATCGGTGGTGGAATTGTTCTTGTAACAAAGAAGCGTGTTAGATAATTAATATCTGACTGGCACTATTTAGTTTTAAATATTATGCTGCCACAGGTTATAAATCTGTGCAGCTATAATAGATTTTATTTAGAGTTTATGTAACAGTAAGGAGAGCACTATGAAAAGACGTTTATCTACTATTCTTTTTGGCGTAGTGTTTATCGCAGGGTTGTCCTTACTGCTATATCCGACAGTAAGTGATTATTGGAATTCATTTCATCAGTCCAGAGCCATTGCAAGCTACGTTGATGCGGTAGACAACACGGATGAGCAAAAGCTTGATGAGATGCGAAAAGCTGCACAGGCATATAATGAGAAGCTTTTAAGTAAGCAGGATCGTTATGAAATGTCAGATCAGGATAAAGCAGAGTATGAAAGTCTTCTTGATGTATCTGGCACAGGAGTCATGGGCTATGTTGAGATTCCGTCCATCAATGTCTCATTGCCGATTTACCACGGCACAGACAATACAATACTTCAGATAGGTGTTGGCCATATTGAGGGCACATCGCTTCCGGTTGGCGGAGCAAGCACACATTGTGCTGTTTCAGGACACAGGGACTTACCTCATCTAAGCTATTTACGGATATTGACCAGATGGCAGAGGGTGACACATTTAAGCTGTATGTGCTTGGCGAGACACTGACCTACGAGGTTGATCAGATAAGGATTGTTTTACCTGATGAGCTTAATGACTTAAAGATTGAGGAAGGGCAGGATTACTGTACACTTATTACATGTACACCGTATGGTGTGAATTCCCACAGGCTTCTTATCAGGGGCCACAGGATTGCAAATGATGCACAGGGACTTATTGTCGAGGATGTAAAGCAGGTACAGCCGTTACATGAAGCCATAGTGCTTGGCATTCTGTTTCTGGTTTTGTATATTATAATTTGTAAGATACTTAGTAAAACGATATTGTATAGATTCAGATAGAATCAGGAAGGAGGAAAAATGCACAATAGTTTAAAAAGAGCTGTCAGTATAGCTATAGCTGCGATAGCCTTGTTTTCTCTGCCATGTGGAAGCATTTTTGCAAGGACGCATATTGATATTGATAAGAAATGCTCTATAACAGTTGATATCCCTGATACATGGAGGATTTGTATACTGTGGATTTTCCCGTAGAGCTTTACAGAGTGCAGATGTAGATGAGAACGATGTATACACTGCAACGAAGCAGTTTGATGAGCTGGCTAAATCTATATCAGATATCAGCAGTAAAACTACCGCAGATGACTGGGAAAAGATGGCAAAGACAGCTGCGGACATTGCAGACAAAGGTTCTTTGACAGCAGATGAGGTAATAGATGTTTCAAACGGAAGGGGAAACGTTACAGGCGTTAAGACGGGACTGTATCTGGTGTATGCAAAGCCGGCTAATTCGGAAAGATTTGGATACACATTTGTGCCGTATCTGGTTTCGGCTCCTAATAATGAGTTTGCTATGACAGGAAGCGGCTCAGATTCATGGATATATGATGATATCGATATCGATCTGAAGCCTGAACAGACCGGGCTTATGGGAAGCTTACAGATTAATAAGACATTAAAGACATACAATACAGCACTCGGTGAGCCGGTGTTTGCATTTGATGTTGAGGCCTACGACAGATGGTAATGTGGTGTTTTCAGATATCGCATCAATCAGATTTGACAGTACAGGGGCTAAGAGCGTAGTTATTGACAATATTCCGGCAGGGTCAAGGGTGATAGTAAAGGAGGTATATGCCGCTGGCAGTTATCAGGTGACCTCCTCAGACAGCATAGAGACACAGATTGTGGCCGGTGAGACCGCAGATGTTGATTTCACAAACGATTACAACGACAAATTGATTTATAGTACCGGTGTCGTAAACCATTTTGAGTATGACGGAACCGGATGGGAATGGGTGCAGAATTAATGAAAAAATTATCAGAGTCTTGTAAAAAACTTAATAGAAATCACCGTATTCTTGTATGTGCAGCCTTTGCTGCAACACTCATTGTCTGTGGTGTTTCAGTTAAACCGACACTGGCATATTTTACAACCTATGCTACGGCAAAGGGCGGTATCTCAGTAGATATCGGTCCTACAACTGATGTCAAGGAGAAGTTTAAGGACTGGAAGAAAACTATTGAGATTGAGAATACAGGAAAAGCAGACTGTTTTGTCAGGGTAAAGGTAATTGCAGCAAGCCAGTTTGATATACAGGCATCAGGCTCAAACTGGAGTCTTTCAGATGATGGCTACTGGTATTACAGTCAGGTAGTGCCGGTTGGTGGTAAAACCGAGCCGATTGTTGCAACTATCACAGTTAGTGAAAAGGTAAAGACCAGCTTCAATGTAGTTGTGGTTCAGGAGTGTGCTCCTGTCACATATGATCAGAATGGCAATCCGTGTGTCGCACCTGATGCAAAATGGGATGCGACAGCACAATATGATAAAGAGGAGGGCGAAGAGTAATGAAGAGAAAACTTCCAATTATACTTGTAGCATCCTCTGCGATAATGCTTGCAGCATCGACGATTGGATCTACAAAAGCGACTCTTACATATATGAGTGATAATTATCTGGCTCAGATTGACATCAAATCCATCGGTGTTACTTTGACTGAGAATGGCAATGATGTGAGCTGGCGTGATTATAAGCATAAGGATGATGACTGGAGCGAGGCAACAGGAGTGCTGCTTGGAGATATGCTAAAGAATGCCGGAGATGAAAACTGATTCTCGACAAAAAGTACGATGAGAAGCTTGCTGTCAAAAACAGCGGCTCGATAGATGAGTATGTGAGAGTGACTGTGCAGCATTACTGCAGATAAGGAGACAGGTGATAAGCTTTCAAAACTTGATCCATCAAAGATACAGATTGACTTTACAAACGATGGCTGGACAGAGGATAAGAGTGCTGGGACTAACAGAGCGAAATGTATTTTACTACAATACTATTTTAAAAAAAGGTCAGACATCCACTGATTTTACAGACAAAATCAGTATATCCGGCGATATTGCAGCATTGTGGGTCAGACATCACAGACTGATGATAACGGACTTACAACCATCACTACTACCTATGAATATGATGGTGCGCAATTTGTGCTGGAGGCAACTGTTGATGCAGTACAGACACACAATGCAAAGGACGCAATTAAGAGTGCGTGGGGTGTTGATGTAAATATATCAGATGACGGGGCACTTAGCTTAGAGTAAAGGAGGACAATATGAAAAAATTTATCGCATTATTATCATGCATGTTGTTTATCCTTGGTTCGATAGGCACTGTATTTGCAGATGAGAATACTACTACAGCCGGCTCATGTGAGTTTACCGGCAAGGAGATGGTCAGTTCGTTCGATTCAAATAAAATAGCAGCCTCTGTCTCACAGATGGAGCCGGGAGATTCTGTCACATTTTCCGTTGATATAAAGAATAACAGCAGTATTTCGACGAAATGGTATATGTCCAATGATGTATTAAAGAGTCTTGAGGATACACAGGCTGTGGCTGAAAATGGTGGATACTCATATATTCTTACTTTCGTAGGACCGGATGGAAAAGAGGACACTATATACAGCAGCACCAGCGTAGGTGGTGAGAAGGAGACGACAGCCGGAAAAGGACTCAATGAGGCTACAAACTCTCTGGATAAGTTCTTTTATTTAAAGACATTAGAGCCTGGAGAGGGAGGCAGTGTGAAGCTTTTGGTAGGGCTTGACGGAGAGAGTCAGGGTAATATATATCAGGATACACTCGCAAAGCTTATGATGAACTTTGCGGTAGAGGATAACTCTGATCCAACTTTATCAAATCCACCTACATTTACAACTACAACAAGCAAGGTAAAGACCGGAGATATCTGGTCAATAGCGTCAGCTGTAGTGTTTGTGATTGGTATTATTTTGATGATACTGGCTTTCGTAAGTGACAGAAAGGGGGCTAAGCAAAATGAAAAGATTGCTTAAATATTTTCTTGCAGCTCTTGTTGTCATAACCGGTGTTTTCTCACAGACAGCAGATGCAAAGGCATTTTCATATACATACACTGTTTCCTTTTCAGCCGGAGGTCAGGGAAGCATAAACGGTGGTGTGCAGGTACGAAAGGCATCAGGCAATGAGGCTTCGGTTTCTGTTTCTGCTAAAGGAGACAAAATAATTGTCACAGGTCTTGAATATGGAGATGTCATCAGCTGTGATGCACAGGGCAGTGTGGCGCTTAATGAAAACAGCAAGTACTACGTAAAGGGAATAAGATTAAGCGGCCGTGACAATAATACGGTTGCACAGTCGGCTTTTCTCGTATCGGGAGATCAGGACTATGTTGTAGCATACGGCATACCGGGCGAGCTTGCTGAGTATACAGTCAACTATGTGGATAAAGATGGCAATAAGCTTGCAGAAAGCCGTACCTATTATGGTAATGTGGGCGATGAGCCGGTTATAGCTTATCTGTATATAGATGGATATATTCCGGACAGCTATAATCAGACAGGAAAGCTTTCGTCAAATGCATCAGAAAACGTGTTCAACTTTGTATATTCAAGGGCTGCATCAAGCATGGCTGCTGCCGGAAATGGAGCAAATGACAATACTGCGGCAGGCGGCAATCAGGCAGCCGCAGGAGCTGCAAATGCAGCTGGGGCAGCTAATACAGCGGGCAATGCAGCAGGAGCGGCAAATAACGGAGCTGCAGATGGAGCAAATGCCGCAAACACAATAGTGCCTGACGGACAGAATGATCCGCAGGATGGATCCAGGCACCACAGGCACAGCCAAATACTGATATAGCAGATGAGCAGGTACCGCAGGCGGCAAACGACAATAAGCATGATATAGCAGATGAGCAGGTACCGCTTGCCACCATGATCAGTGAGAGTGGAATGGTTGTTCCGCTGGCTATTGGTGCGCTTGGGATAGTTGCAATTCTTGTAATTATGATATTTGTCATAGTAAAGAATGTTAAGTCTGTCCGTGTTCAAAAAAATAGTATGAAACATAAGGGAAAAGATAATAAAAATTAGTTGATATTTGCTGAAATTATGGTATTATTAATGTGTGCGCTTGTATGAGTGCACACATTAATCAAGTATATGGATGGTTTTTTTTACCATACCAGAAATAAAATTTAGGAGGAATTGCAAAATGGCAAACAAGTGGGTATATACCTTCAAAGAGGGTAACATGACCATGCGTAATCTTCTCGGTGGTAAGGGTGCTAACCTCGCTGAGATGACAGAGATTGGACTTCCTGTACCACAGGGCTTCACAATCACTACTGAGGCTTGTACACAGTACTACGAGGATGGACGTAAGATCAATGATGAGATTATGGCTCAGACTATGGAAGGTGTAAAATGGATGGAAGAGGTTAACGGAAAGAAATTCGGTGACCTTAAGAATCCTCTTCTCGTATCTGTTCGTTCAGGTGCCAGAGCTTCAATGCCGGGTATGATGGATACAATCCTTAACCTTGGTCTTAATGATGATGTTGTTGCAGCTATGATCGCTGGTAACCCAGATCCAGCATTCGAGCGTTTCGTATATGATTCATACAGACGTTTCATCCAGATGTTCTCAGACGTTGTTATGGAAGTAGGAAAGAAATACTTCGAGCAGCTCATCGACAAGATGAAAGAGGACAGAGGTGTTAAATTTGACGTAGACCTTACAGCAGCTGACCTCAAAGAGTTAGCAGAGCAGTTCAAGGCTGAGTACAAGAATCAGTTAGGATCAGATTTCCCTTCAGATCCTGTAGAGCAGTTAAAGCTTGCTATCGAGGCTGTATTCCGCTCATGGGACAACCCACGTGCAAATGTTTATAGAAGAGATAACGATATCCCTTATTCATGGGGAACAGCTGTTAACGTAATGCCAATGGTATTCGGTAACTTAAATAACGAGTCAGGTACAGGTGTTGCATTCACACGTGATCCTGCAACTGGTGAGAACAAGCTTATGGGTGAGTTCCTTATCAATGCACAGGGTGAGGACGTTGTTGCCGGTGTTCGTACTCCAATGCCAATCGCTCAGATGGAGCAGGAGTTCCCAGAGGCATACGCTGAGTTCCTTAAGGTTTGTGAGACTCTTGAGAATCACTACCATGATATGCAGGATATGGAGTTCACAGTTGAGAACAAGAAGCTCTATATGCTTCAGTGCCGTAATGGTAAGAGAACAGCTCCAGCTGCTCTTAAGATCGCTTGCGATTTAGTAGATGAGGGACATAAGACACCAGCTGAGGCTGTTGCAATGATCGATCCTCGTAACCTTGATACATTATTACATCCACAGTTCGATGCTGCTGCACTTAAGGCTGCAACTCCACTTGGAAAGGGTCTTGGAGCATCTCCGGGAGCTGCTTGTGGTAAGGTTGTATTCACAGCTGACGATGCTGAGGCATGGGCTGAAAGAGGAGAGAAAGTCGTACTTGTACGTCTTGAGACATCTCCAGAGGACATCACAGGAATGAAGGCTGCTCAGGGTATCCTTACAGTTCGTGGTGGTATGACATCTCACGCAGCCGTAGTTGCACGTGGTATGGGAACATGCTGTGTATCTGGTTGTGGTGATATCAATATGGACGAGGAGAACAAGAAGTTCACACTTGCAGGACAGACATTCACAGAGGGATCTGAGATTTCTATCGATGGTACAACAGGTAACATCTACGCTGGAATCATCCCAACAGTTGATGCTTCAATCGCTGGTGAGTTCGGACGTGTTATGGCATGGGCTGATGAGTTCAGAAGACTTAAGGTTCGTACAAATGCAGATACTCCTGCAGATGCTAAGAAGGCTCGTGAGCTTGGTGCAGAGGGAATCGGACTTTGCCGTACAGAGCATATGTTCTTCGATCCAGAGAGAATCGCTGCATTCCGTGAGATGATCTGCTCTGATACAGTAGAGGAGAGAGAGACAGCTCTTAACAAGATTCTTCCATATCAGCAGGGAGATTTCGAGAAATTATACGAGGCTCTTGAGGGATGCCCAGTAACAATCCGTTTCCTTGATCCACCTCTTCATGAGTTCGTTCCTACAGAGGAGGCTGACATCGAGAAGCTTGCAAAGGCTAAGAATAAGTCAGTAGAGGAAATCAAAGCTATCTGTGAGTCACTCCATGAGTTCAACCAATGATGGGTCATAGAGGATGCCGTCTTGCAGTTACATATCCTGAGATTGCTAAGATGCAGACAAAGGCTGTTATCCGTGCAGCTATCAATGTAAAGAAAGCTCATCCAGACTGGGATATCGAGCCTGAGATCATGATCCCATTAGTATGTGAGATCAAAGAGCTTAAGTTCGTTAAGAAGATTGTAGTTGAGACAGCTGATGCTGAGATCGCTGCTGCAAATGCTGACATCAAGTACCATGTAGGTACAATGATCGAGATCCCAAGAGCTGCTCTTACAGCTGATGAGATCGCTACAGAGGCTGATTTCTTCTGCTTCGGTACAAACGACCTTACACAGATGACATTCGGATTCTCTCGTGATGATGCAGGTAAGTTCCTTAACGCTTACTATGACAACAAGATTTTCGAGAACGATCCATTTGCTAAGCTTGACCAGACAGGTGTTGGTAAATTAATGGAGACAGCTATTAAGCTTGGAAAGCCAGTTAATCCTAACCTTCACGTTGGTATCTGTGGAGAGCACGGTGGAGATCCTTCATCAGTTGAGTTCTGCCACAAGATTGGACTTGACTATGTTTCATGTTCACCATTCCGTGTACCAATCGCTCGTCTTGCTGCAGCACAGGCTGCTATCGCAGAGCAGGCAAAATAGACAAAGGTTCTAATTTAAAAGTCTATATGTAAGATTTTACAAGGGAAAGTATTTAATACTTTCCCTTGTTTTTTATTGCCAATCTGCATTTCACACCATAAAAACTACATTTCGCGCCGAGAGTATAGATTTTAGGCACTATATGTTGTATAATTAGTACCAGAAATACAAGTATATGTGATATGAATAGAGAACGAAGCACAGATACGATGTAGGTACTAAGGTATGGAGAGAACACATTTATGATTATAAAAAAGAAGAACATCCGTACAATTGTGATAACCTGTGCATTGCTAGGTATCATAATATTCAGCATTCACAGCTACAATGTATATATGAGAGTCCAGAGAGGAAAAACATCATGCAGATAGAAGATAAAGATAATAGATAGAAGATAATAGGATAGAAGATTATCAATCAAAAAAGCTATGAGAGCCCGGTTAAAGGCTTTCATAGCTTTTATTTTTATGAGTGAGCACGAAGCTGTTCATCGACATATGTCTGGATATAATAATTATCCTCAGGCATCTGGCAACCGACGATATATGTTCCGTCATTATTTGAGCAGCGGATTACATATCCCTCCAATACTGAGTGGTCAGCAAGCGCAAAGTCCTCTATCGAGATAGTAACCTTCGTTCCTTTATGATCCACGAAATAAGGATCCTTTGTCAAAAATGCAAAGCCGTTTGCACTTATATTGTCAAGTGTACCCTTGAATGTGGTGTCGGTTCCTTTAAGCTTGATAGTGCATTTGTTTGATAAATCCATGCGAGGGTATTTCCTACGGTTCAAGATTTCAGGCTGCGTATTGACTGTTATCATAAGGCCATCTGTGATTGTGAGATCCTTCCAGCAGTACATTACATTGCCAACTGTAACATACAGATTGCAAGGTCTGGATGAGTCTACAGATAAGCCGCCTGATACAAGCTTAAGACCGTTTTCGTCAACAGCCTTTACTTCGCAATGGAACTCGTTGCCGGTCTGTACATCTGTCAGGATCACTTTGGCCTTCATACCCGGGCGGATATCATCAAGTCCCATAAATCCACCAACTCCGAGCTCGTGCATGAGGGATTGGATAACAGTCTCGATATTATTGATATTTGTTGCACTTTCATCATATTTACTGAGCATCTTGCGGCTTATCGCGTCAGATGCACCGATACATGAGGTCATGGTTTCTACGATGTCAGATACCTTTTCCATATTGTCGACAAGCTGCTGGTTAGATGCTTCAACCTCCTGCATTGCGGCATCGATTTCACGGATATGGCTTCCGAGCTTATTGGAATCCTTTGTGATCTTCTCTACATTTTCACCGGTCTGCATTACCTTTTCAAGAGTGAGCTGGATGAGGCGGAGCGTTTCTTCAATGGATGAGGTCATCTTTCCGGAAATCTCGTCAAGCCGTGAGAGCGCCTCGCTGATCTGACCGGATGAATTTCTCGTCTCAGTGCTTAATGTACGGATCTGTTCGGCAACAACAGCAAATCCCTTACCTGCTTCGCCTGCACGAGCAGCCTCGATAGAAGCGTTAAGAGCGAGGAGGTTTGTCTGATTTGAAATATTATCAATTGTTCCGGTTTCATTTTTAACCATCTCAAATTCATCTCTGAATGTAGTCAGGATGTTTTCAACCTCTGTAGAAAGCTCCGACATGGTTTTTGCTGTCTGGGCAAGACCTTCAAGGTCCTCAGAGCTGACCTTGGCATGCTTGCCTGATTCGGCTGTCAGGGAAACCATATCGTTTATCATGGCTGCAACATTTTCAACCTGTGAGCTTATATCGGTAGTCATTTCATGGGAAGAAGCAGTGTGGGACTGAAGCTGCTTGTTATTTCCGGTAAGCTTATTCATTCCATCAACGACAACATCTGAGCCATGCTTGTTTTCAGAAGCAAGCTCACGGACCACGGTTATACCGTCCATTATAGTGTTGCAAGCGGTTTTAACCTGCTCAACTGTCGTGACAACGCGATTTAAATCAGACTTTATGCTCTCGGTGAGTGCAGCATCGGACTCAGTCAGGTGACGCACCGACATGATATAGCCTATGTAGCAAAGTAAAAGACATGCTATCTGAAGCTGATAGTTTTTGTGGTCTACAGCAGTGTTCTGACCTAGTACTAATATGTGAAATGCAATACTTGCAATAAGGCTTAGCATATTTGCAACAGCGCAGTAAATCATGAATTTTTCATCCTTAAATATTACAATAAGGCTGATTATCGGAAGAATGTAGGTGAATGCAATCGGTGAGGTTGTCGTACACAAAAGAAATACGTAAAAAATACCATATCCGATGACAAATGCAAGCCTGTAATGATCATTATCTTTCCCCTTCCTTTTTAGAAGTATGTCACCACACACGAAAGGCAGCCAGCATAAAATAACAAAAATGATATAATTACTGACAGAATAAGCGCCATTTGCTGTGTCGGTTCCATAATTTGCGGTCAGCAATATAGCAAAAACAAGCCATAATCTGCGGGCCTTGATATTCGCCTTTGCTTTAAAAATTTTTTCATCGTAACCCATATGAATTTTCCTGATTCGTAATAATATAGGTATATTCTACTATGCTAGTACTTTAATTACAAGGCATATTTAAGAATTTGAATGTATTTTGAATGTATAATTATGGTATTGTTTCTAAGTCTAAACTTTAATTGTTTTTTGCCTGTCAATCCGCTATACTAAAATTAACTATATACTTACAGGAGGGCATAAAGCATGAACATACTTCTGATTAACGGAAGTCCAAAAGGCAAACGAAGCAATTCGTTAAGGCTTGCAAACAGCTTTATAGAAGGCTTCAAAGAAGGATATAAGAGCAAAAATGAAGCTATTATATCCATTGATGAAATGCATGTAGCCTCAATGAATGTAGGAGCGTGTAAGGGCTGCTTTGCATGCTGGCAGAAGACACCGGGGGTGTGCTGCATAAATGACGATATGCAGACTGTTATTGGGAAAATGCTTAAAGCGGATATTGTTGTGTGGTCGTTTCCTCTGTACTATTTTAGTGTGCCGGGAATACTAAAGAACGTGATTGACAGGCAGCTTCCCATGAGCCTGCCGTTTATGAGTACAAAGGATGACGGATACGGAAGCGGCAGCCATGATTGCAGATATGACATGGAAGGCAAAAGGCATGTGCTAATCTCTACCTGTGGCTTTTATTCTGCAGAGGGAAATTATGACAGTGTACTTCGGATGTTTGACCATTTCCTTGGAAAAGGGCATTATACAACCATATTTTGTGGTCAGGGGGAGCTGTTTCGTGTAAAAGAGCTGTCAAAGAGGACTGACGAATATCTGGCTACGGTAAAAAGTGCCGGGGCAGAATATGCCATCACAGGAAAAATATCTGAAAAAACAGAAGTGACGCTCCATACTCTTTTATATCCAAGGGATGTATTTGAAAGTATGGCGGATGCCAGCTGGGGAATCAGCAGGACAACAGGAGAAAAGGAAGCGGATGACCTTGTTTTCACCAGACAGATGGCTACATTATACAATAAGGATACCTATGACGGAAAGGAACGCGTGCTTGAGATATGCTATACCGATTTGAAGCATACATACCAAATAAAGCTTGATGATAAAGGTAGTGAGGTGCTTACAGATCAAAGCCTTACTCCGACTACCCGCATAGATACGCCTTTTACAGTATGGTCAGCCATTTCCCGAGGCGAGATAGGTGGCGCAGAGGCTTTGGGAAAGCAGATGTATACGGTGACAGGTGATTTTTCCTTGATGGTAAACTGGGATAAATTTTTTGGAAGTACATCGGCAGTCAAAGAGGCAGAAAAAACATCACAAGGTGTGGAGGTGCAGAAAAATCCTTCCATGATGACAATGCTCATACCATGGATTACGTTTTGGATAGCAGTTTCTGTCAATACAGAAAAAGGGGTCTGTGATTGCTCTTTTGGTGGCGGCCGCTATGCCTTTTATAATGAGAAAACACAAATTTGTAATATGGGATCAGCTTTCAATTGTGGCTGTTGCCATACTTTCTGCGATAGCAAGCCTGACCGGAGCAGGTGACAGAGCAACAGATATCGGATACCTGGTGTTTGGACTGTTCTGGCTGGTTTCATGTATGACAAAGGAGCCCCTATGCGCAGCATATGTGAAGTACAATTATGGTGGTGAAGCCGCATATAAAAATCCTCTTTTTATGAAAACGAATTATATCCTTGCGGCAGCATGGGGAGTATTATACGTGTTGACGGCTGTATGGACCTTTCTGCTGAAAAAGGCAGGCATTGGAACTGCACTTATTGTCGTAAACAATCTGATGCCTGTATTGATGGGCATTTTTACCGGATGGTTTGAAAAATGGTATCCTGCAAGGCTCGCAAGAGGCTCAAAAAAGCAGTAATTCGTAAGATTTCTTTAATATTTTATGTATTCTATTTACTTTAGGCTGATAGGAGAGTACTCTTTAGAAAACGTACTCATAGTAGTGCTTATAAATAAAGAAAGAGGTATATCATAATGAAGAAAAAACTGATTACAATTGTAATAGGAGCTATGCTTTGCGCCGGCTTGATTGCAGGCTGCGGACAGAGCGATACAAAGCAGGATAAGGCAGCAGGCACCGAAAATGCAAAGCAGGCTGAGACTCAGGCTGAAGGTGATAAGGGCTCACAGGAAGAGAAGGAGCTTACCGGAACAATCGATGACATAAAGGATTTCATGTTTGTAGTGACAGATGATAAGGATACACCATACAGCTTTACCTTCGATGAAAAGCCGGACGGACTTGAGAGTGTCGCAAGCGGAGACAAGGTGACTGTAAAATACACCGGAACTATTTCAGAGGTGGATCCGTTTGAGGGAAAGATAATATCTGTTGAAAAGGCAGAATAAGCTACCACAATCTTAGATTGTATTTTGGCTGTTAATCCGCTATACTATAGCTAAGTATAGCGGATTATTTTTGTGGAGGCTTTTATGGCAAATACTTTGAAGTTACCGGTTGGAATTGATGATTTTAGGAAATTGCGAGAATCGCATTTTTATTATGTGGATAAGACAAGGCTTATTGAGCAGCTTTTATTAAACTGGAGTGAGGTGACGCTTTTTACACGTCCGCGCCGCTTTGGAAAAACTCTTAATATGAGCATGTTTAAGAGTTTTTTTGATATTGGCACAGATAAAGCTTTATTTGATGGCTTATATATTTCAGGTAATAAAGAGCTGTGTGATGAGTATATGGGAAAGTACCCGGTTATTTTCTTGTCATTGAAGGGTGTTGAAGGGAGCTCCTTTGATGATGCAAGATACATGATTACTGAGCTCATTGGGAAGGAAGCAGAAAGATTCAGGTTTTTGGAGCGTAGTGAGACACTTTCTGAAAACGATAAGGATAGGTATAGGGCTATCATTTCGCAGTGCGATGGAAAATATATGATGGATGCGCAGCTACTTGTATCGAGTCTTCAGAGTCTGTCGCAGTTATTGTGTACACACTATGGAAAGAAGACTATTATCCTTATAGATGAGTATGATGTACCGCTCGATAAGGCCTTCCAGAATGGCTATTATAAGGAAATGGTTTCGCTTATCAGAGGTCTTTTTGGGCAGGCACTAAAGACTAATGAATTTTTACAGTTTGCCGTACTTACAGGCTGTCTTCGTATTTCCAAGGAGAGTATTTTTACAGGGCTTAATAATTTCAAAGTCCTGTCAATTACTGATTCAAGATTTGACGAGCAGTTCGGTTTCACTGATTGTGAAGTGAAAAAGCTGCTGTCTGACTATGGTATGGATTCACACTTTGATGAGATAAAGGAATGGTATGACGGCTATCATTTCGGCAGGCTGATGTCTACTGTCCATGGGATGTGATTAATCACGTGGATCACTTGCGCGATGACAGTAAAGCAAAGCCTCAGACATATTGGATAAACAGCAGTGGAAACAGTCTTGTGAGGCGCCTTATCAACAGGCTGATTCATCGACAAAGGATGAGATTGAGCGTCTGATTGCAGGTGAGGCGATTGAAAAAGTCATTCGCCAGGATCTGACCTATGATGAGATTGAGAACAGCATTGACAATATATGGAGTGTGCTTTTTACTACAGGCTACCTTACCAAAATCGGGGAAGTAAAGCTTCCTGATAGCGAAAGCTACGCTTACAAGCTTGTTATACCAAACAAAGAAGTGCGTGAGGTATTTGTACTTCAGATTCAGGAATGGTTCAAGGCTGTTGTCGCAAATGACAATGATACTATGAAGCTTTTATCAAAGGCGATTCTAGATAAAGACGAGACGATTCTTGCAAGGCAGCTCAATATCGTGATGGGGCGCATGATAAGTATACTTGATACAAAGGCACCTGATGATATGAAGGAAAACTTTTATCATGGTCTGCTTCTTGGATTGCTTAGAGGAAGCAATCCGGATTGGCTCATCAAGTCCAATCGTGAGTCGGGAGATGGCTTTAGTGACATACTTATAAAGCCTGAGAATCCTGATTTAGGCATTGTTATCGAGGTAAAGTATGCTAAGGAGTTTAAGGGGCTTGACGCAGCTTGCGATGCTGCGATGGCTCAAATAAAGCAGAAGAGATATGATGAGACTCTCCGCGATGAGGGAAGATGCGATATTTTAGCATACGGCATTGCTTTTTGCAGAAAGAGATGCAGGGTAGCGGGAGAGAAGCTGTAGGAGCTAAATGATTAGAATATGTTTATAAAAGGGAGGATTATTTTTATGAATGAATCAAATAAAATATCACGAGCTATTTACGTAGTTCCTGTACTATATGTGTTGGGCATGTACATTATGCCGGTTTTATTTTGGATAATATGCAATATACAGGAATCAACAGACAGCTTTGATGCGGGCTGGATAATGGTCATGCCGATTGTTTTGGGGCTGATTAATCTGGCTGTGGTGCTTATCCTTGGGAAAAGAATAAGCAGGGTACAGCTGCTCATTTGCACAAGGATTATCAAATATGCATTAATACCATTTTATGTAGTAGGTGGGTTTTGTATCATAGTGGCACTTCTCTTAATGTTTACACCGGTTGTTATCATGATATTTGTAGGTCCGACTGTTGCGATTGTGCTATCAGTTATTGGCTGGCTGGGGCTGTTAGGAGCAGCACCTTTTTCAATTGCCTATATTGTAAGGGCATGCAGCGAGGGAGTACAAGGAAAGGTGCTGTCTGTTTTTGCGGGCATATTCCAGTTCTTTTTCACACTGGATGTAATTTTTGTGATCGTACTGGCGGTGAAGGATAGGAGCTTTGTGAAAGCGAAAAAGGGATATGGAGTGATTCGGTGATTGAAGTGTTATAAGGCAATAAAAAAGAGCTCTTGCGAGCAATGTCATTAAGTTAAGATGACATTGCCCTTGCGAGCTCTTTTTATATTGTACAACATGTAATTGTAGATGATTACTGTAAGAGTGAGAGAACACCCTGGTTAGACTGATTAGCCTGTGCAAGCATAGACTGTCCAGCCTGAACAAGAATGTTGTTCTTGCTGTAGTTAACCATCTCTTTAGCCATGTCTGTATCACGGATACGAGACTCAGCTGATGTAGTATTCTCAACAACGTTGTCGAGGTTGTTGATTGTATGCTCAAGTCTGTTCTGAACAGCACCAAGAGCTGAACGCTGTGAAGATACTTTTTGGATTGCATTTGCAATTGTGTCAATTGATGCAGTAGCATCATCTTCAGTATCAACTTTTAATCCTTCAATACCGATACCTGCTGCACTCATCTGCTCGATCTTGACTGCAATTTTATTATTTGCCTCTGAATCTGCGCCTACGTGAAGATTAAAGATTAAATCGTTATTTACGGTTGCTGTTTTAACATAGTTGTTTGTTGCCAAATTAATACCATCATCTGAAATCTTAAAAGCCTTATTTTTATCAGCATATACTTCTGCACCACCAGCTACAGCATCATCAGCAGAAATCTCATTTCCTTTTGCATCATAGAATTTTGAAACATATTCATAGTCAGTTCCTTTTGCTGCTAGAGCAGTTTGCTTAGCGTCTTTATATACCTTTCCACCTTCTGCTAATGTTGTTTTTAGTGAAGCTGCATCAAGCTGGGTTCCTTTTTCGTTAAACAATGTAGCACCATCTTTGATTGCATACTTAGGACTGATAAAGTTTGCTGTATGAGTTCCTGTAGTATCTCCCTTTAACAAATATGTCTCATTGAACTTTGTTGTTTCAGAAACACGATCTATTTCTGTTGAGAGCTTGTCAACCTCGTCCTGAATAGCTTTTCTGTCTGTTTCTGAGTTTGTACCGTTAGCTGACTGAACTGCAAGTTCATTCATACGCTGGAGCATTGAGTGAACCTCTGTAAGAGCACCCTCGGCTGTCTGTACTGCAGAAACACCATCCTGAGCATTTGTTGAAGCTCTATCAAGTCCTTTGATCTGTTTTCTCATCTTCTCTGAAATAGAAAGTCCAGCTGCATCATCAGCTGCACGGTTAATCTTATAACCAGATGAAAGCTTCTCTGTGCTCTTTGACTGTGCGCTTGTTGTTACATTAAGCATTCTGTTGGCATTTGCTGCCTGCATGTTGTGTTGTACTACCATAATATGTACCTCCATGTATTGTTATTTTGTTCCGGATAAAATCCATTTTATCCGGCATGTTATGAAATTTTTACTATGAGCATGTGCCTAGGTTCACATGTCCACATATGGTGAAACACAATGGATAATGTGTTTCATTCCGTTTACACCATATATTTCGGCATAGATTCAAAATGCTTAACCCCTTTTTAAAAATTTTGTACTATTTTTTTGAAATATATTTCTGTTTTTTTCTAAAACTAAGTGAAAATACGGTATTTTCGGGCATTTTGCTTTTATTAAATATTTTTAATATCTCCTAATCTATCCAAATTGCAATTCGTTTTTGTCGTAATATGGAACAAAAACTATAATATTTTACACAAAGGAGTTCGTAATGAATAAATCACAACCCATTAAAAACAAAGAGAAGCTTGATAGATTTAAAAATTTCTATATTGAAGAAGAATATAATCCCAGAAACTATATGTTTATATCATTAGGCTAAACACTGCCCTTCGAGTATCTGATTTGCTCAAATTCACATGGAATGATGTCTACAATTTTGATAATGGCTGTTTTCGCACTCATGTTAAATTGACCGAGCAAAAAACCACTAAGCAATCTGTTATTTTTCTGAATTCAAGGATAATCAATTCTCTGAGCTGGTACAAATCAGAGGCGATAATCAAATTTTTACCTGACACATTTTTGTTCTCAAATGACAATAATCAGCATATATCCCGCTCAACGGCATACCGAATTGTACATAATGCTGCTGTTTCCTGTGAAATTGAGGGTGTAATCAGTCCACACTCCCTGCGCAAAACCTTTGGCTACTATGCTTGGAAGCAAGGAACATCACCGGTTCTTTTAATGGACATATATCAGCACTCGTCATTTGAAATTACAAAACGATACCTGGGAATCGAGCAGGATGAACGCGATTCTGTGTTTAGGGACGTTGTTATCTAATGAATGAAACACATTATCCATTGTGTTTCACCATATGTGGACATGTGAACCTAGGTACATGCTCATAGTGAAAATTTCATAACATGCCGGATAAAATGGATTTTACCCGGAAAACGTAAAATAATATAATACATGGAGGTACATATTATGGTAGTACAACACAACATGCAGGCAGCAAATGCTAACAGAATGCTCAACGTAACAACAAGTGCACAGTCAAAGAGCACAGAGAAGCTTTCATCAGGTTACAGAATTAACCGTGCAGCTGATGACGCAGCCGGACTTACAATTTCTGAGAAGATGAGAAAGCAGATTCGTGGTCTTGACCAGGCATCTACAAACGCAGAGGACGGTGTTTCATCTGTACAGACAGCTGAGGGTGCTCTTACAGAGGTTCACTCAATGCTTCAGCGTATGAACGAGCTTGCAACACAGGCTGCCAATGGTACAAACTCAAAGGATTCAGACCGTCAGGCAATCCAGGACGAGATTGACCAGCTCACAACAGAGATTGATCGTGTATCAGAGACAACAAAGTTCAACGAGACATATCTGTTAAAGGGTGAGTCAGGAACAAAGACAATCAACATGAAAGCTCATGACGCTGGTCTTAAGGGAACACTGACAGACAACGGCGATGGAACAGCTACATTTGTTATGGATACACTTAATGCTGGGGATAAGGTAAGCATTGGTGGAAAGAGCTATACAATTGGAGCTACAAAGGCTGATACAGATAAATTGATTGATGAAGTTTCTGCTGATAACACTCATAAAGATATCATTATTAATGGTGATACTTATAAATATATTGCTAATGCTGGCAATGGTGATGATACTGATGCTGCAAATGCAAAAGGTGGATATTATAAGGATGGAGTTGTAGATAAGACAAATTCACCAGCAAGATGCTACTGCATTGAAGGGTATTGCAAAAGCTGGGGCAACAGTTAACGCTGCAGGAAAAGAAATTACATCTATGAAACAAGCGGACGAAACAGCTGGCGTAAAATCAAATGATGCGACAGTTATTACTGCTAAAAAGGCTTACGAACTTGCAGGAAAAGAGCTTCTTGTAGCAAACTCAATTGGCGATACAGAGGGCAAAGCTAAGGTTGGAGTTGACGATAATGTAGATACTGCAGTTAGTCTGACTAATGGTACAGGAACATATAAGATTCAGTTAGGTCAGGCAAAGGTTGCTAACAGCCTTTCATTCAGCCTTCACGTAGGTGCAGATGCCGACATGACTAACAAGATTCAGGTCAACATTGACGCTATGGATTCTGCAAGTCTTGGAATTAAGGGACTTAATGTAAAGGATGATTCCGGAAACGCTGCAACATACGCAGTAGACGCTATCTCAGATGCTATCTCAAAGGTATCTTCACAGCGTTCATCACTCGGTGCAGTTCAGAACCGTCTTGAGCACACAATCAACAACCTCGATAACGTAGTTGAGAATACTACAACAGCTGAGTCTCGTATCCGTGATACAGATATGGCTGAAGAGATGGTTAACTACAGCAAGAACAATATTCTTGCTCAGGCTGGACAGTCTATGCTTGCACAGGCTAATCAGTCTAACCAGGGTGTACTCTCACTCCTTCAGTAATTACAATTACTATATGATTTACTTTGCAAAAGGAACCTTCGGGTTCCTTTTGTTGTTATATACATCCATACATGAGATCCATACATGAGATAATATTTATACTTGCCAATTTATAGCTGTAAATAGTATAATAAAGTTGACATCGATTTCTCCTTAGATATTAAGCGTGTGATTATCAAAAGGAGTACTATATGAAATTAAATAAAAAATATAAGGATAGATTGTTCTGTCTTTTATTTGGAAATGAAGAATACAAGGAGAACATATTATCTTTGTATAACGCTTTATGCAATACAGCGCATACGGATGTAAATGATATCAAGCTTTATACAATCGATAACGTGATTTATATCGAGATGAAAAATGATGTATCGATTCTTCTGGATAGTTATTTACATCTATGGGAGCAGCAAAGCTCCTACAATCCAAACATGCCGCTTCGTGGCTTGATGTATTTCAGTAAAATGTATGACCGCTATATTGTCGAGCATTCCTACAATATCTATGGTTCGACGCTGGTAAAGCTCCCAACACCGAGATATACGGTGTTGTACAATGGTACATCGAAGCAGCCCGCATTTATGAAGCTTAAGCTGTCAGATGCGTTTATACATGAGGATACAAGCGGAGATTTTGAGTGGACTGCCAACATGGTAAACATTAATCATGGCATGAATGATGAGCTTTTAAATAATTGCAGACCATTGCAGGAATATATGCTGCTTATTGAGGAGATACGTAAGAACCGGTCTAATGGCATGGAAGTGGAGCAGGCAGTTGATAAAGCTGTAACTTATTGTATAAGCAATAACATTTTAAGTGAGTTTCTCACTAAGCACAGAGCAGAGGTGATAGATGTGTGTATAACAGAGTATGATGAACAGGCATTTGTTAACGGAATTAGAGAAGAAGGCAGGCAAGAAGGCAGAAAAGAAGGTAGGCAAGAGGGTAGAGAAGAGGGCAGAGCCTTGACGCTGTATTCATTGGTGAATAGCGGTAATCTAAAGCCTGATATTGCAGCTAAGGAGCTTGGAATCAGCATTCACGAATTTGAGATTGCTATGAAAGAGGCTGGAATGAACTGGCCTGTATCAAAATAGTTCAAACTAGTAGTCTAGTTTATTAAGTTTGATTACCTAAAAGAGCTCGCAAGAGCAATGTCATTAAGTTAAGAATTTTGACATAATTATAAAACACATCATATTTGCAATTGTTTGATAAATATGATGTGTTTTTTTCTTTTGTCTATTTTGCAGCACAACAAAAAGACAGATTGTTTATCTGTCAAAAAAAACTTATAATTATCTATGATTAAGCCACTCTATATAGAAAGCTTACAGATGCCTGGGGTTTGACTTTGCGAGGGTCTTTTCGACCAGGTCTTACTGGTAATACATGCTTTTCTATTAGGTTAATCACATCAGGTGGACTAAGATTGCGTTTATTACGGAGATATTCTCTACAAATATAAATGGCGATTGTAAAGTTCACCTGTTTTGTTTTATCATTGTTTTTCATTTGTTTTATTACATGTGTTGTTATTAATTCACAATAGTTATACAAAAGTAATCGCGCATATATTTCTTGTTTAATAAAATCTGGTTTTCGTGCATGGAAACTTGTTAATCCTATGGCATATTTTAATTCTCTGAATGAAGTTTCTATTCCCCATCTCAAATGATAGATTTCCTTTATTTTTTTTACATCAAAAATATTTCTATCAAGATTTGTAATTATTATTTCATAAGAATTAGACCCTATAGGAAATCTAATAATACGAAATGATAATTCGTATGTTTTATCACTTTTTCGTGGAAGATAATCAAACACTTGATTTACAGGCATCCACTTATAGCCTGCATTTTTTGTGGTCTTTGTATTTTTCCTTGAAAAAATCTGAGTGATATCTATATCAAACTCATCATTTGGAGGAAGATTTAACCCAGATGCAATTCCATTACTATTTTTATCTTTGACACGTATAGCGAATTTCCATCCTTTTTCAATTGCATGTGCAAAAATGTTATAGTTTTCATATCCTCTATCAGCAACAAGAATAACATTCTCTAGTTTCGATCTGTCAATCATTGTTGCACATGCTCTAAACTCGTTGTAATCCGCTGCTGTTTGCACTAAAACATCGGTGTATATACGATTCAAAACATCATAAAAGGCATTCAGATGTAGTTTATTAACAATTGAACCATGCTGATTACGTTCCCAAAAAGTTTCTGGATCCTTTTGATTGGTTGCAATGGTCAAGTTACTTCCATCACATGCAATTAAACGATAACCATGATAATTATTAGTAGTTGGAAGGTTGTCATCCGTAAAAGATTTAAACAAATATTCAAAAGCCTCTGGAAGTACTTTTGAACGTTGTTGCGTAAATGCTGACACAGACGGAGTATTTTTGTCAAAATCAAAGAAATCAAGTAGTTCTTTACTCATAGTAGCTCCACCCGAATTCATCATGATTCCTATAAAAGTTTTGAAATCAATTTTCCGTTTTCGAGAGAAATCGACATTGGGGTTTCGAAGAAATAAACATGGATTGTTAGCTAATTCCGAAATATGATTCTTTAGAGAATCTGAAACTTGATTAATATAATTGCTCATATGCGTTACCTCCT
>ENA-OQAZ01000151-OQAZ01000151.1-human-gut-metagenome-genome-assembly--contig:-NODE-151-length-37410-cov-8.789100_pt1 | contig 37410 bp, 34 predicted proteins | sample MGYA00242737_ERZ504531 | MGnify/ENA primary metagenome ERZ504531 (study PRJEB26092, sample SAMD00036244) | human gut metagenome | host: Homo sapiens | study: EMG produced TPA metagenomics assembly of... | reverse complement strand
AAAGAAAGGCGGAAAGCACCTGAAGAAAAAAGAGCTCGTAGAGATACTGCTCAACTATTTCCGTACAAAGCCGAATGAAGCATTCAGCCTCAAGCAGTTGTTCCAAGCTCTAAAACTTACAACCCATCCAGGAAAAATGCTCTGCATCGATGTAGTGGAAGAAATGTTGGAAGACAACTTCCTGATTGAAATCGAAAAAGGGCGCTATAAAATCAATGACAAAGGACAGATTCTGACCGGAACCTTCGTACGTAAAAGCAATGGAAAGAACTCGTTTATCCCTGAAGAGGAGGAGAACCCATTTTCATTGCGGAACGCAACTCTGCCCATGCAATGAACAATGACAAGGTGAAAGTTGCCTTGTGTGCCAAACGTAAAAAGCATCAGCTGGAAGCGCAGGTAATCGAGATTTTGGAACACGCCAACGAAACCTTTGTCGGCGTATTGAAAGTCAGTAAGAATTATGCGTTCCTGCTTACGGAAACCAGCACCCTGGCTAACGACATCTTTATCCCGAAAGACAAGCTGAAAGGCGGGAAGAACGGCGATAAGGCTATTGTCCGCATTACCGAATGGCCGGAAGAAGCAAAGAATCCGTTTGGTGAAGTGATCGACATCCTCGGAAAAGCGGGTGACAACACTACTGAAATGCACGCTATTCTGGCTGAATACGGATTGCCGTACGTATATCCGCAGGCAGTAGAAGCTGCAGCAGAGAAACTATCGGCCGACATCACGCCGGAAGATTATGCCGAACGCGAAGATTTCCGCGATGTCGTGACATTCACCATCGACCCGAAAGATGCCAAAGACTTTGACGATGCGTTGTCCATCCGCACCCTGAAACCCGGCTTATGGGAAGTAGGTGTGCATATTGCGGACGTATCACACTATGTAAAAGAAGGAAGCATCATCGACAAGGAAGCAGCCAAACGTGCGACTTCTGTCTATCTGGTAGACCGTACCATCCCGATGCTGCCGGAACGTTTGTGCAACTTTATTTGCTCCCTGCGTCCTGATGAAGAAAAACTGGCTTATTCTGTCATTTTCGAAATGAATGAAAAGGCGGAAGTGAAAAACTACCGCATCCGTCATACGGTAATCAAATCCAACCGTCGGTTCACGTACGAAGAAGCACAGCAAATCATTGAAACAGGAGAAGGTGACTACAAGGAAGAGGTACTTCAACTGAATCGTCTGGCACAGATTCTGCGAGAGAAACGAATGGCTGCCGGCTCTATCAACTTTGACCGCTGTGAAGTAAAATTTGAAATTGACGAGACCGGTAAACCGCTCAGCGTATACTTCAAGGTGTCTAAAGAAGCCAACAAGCTGATTGAAGAATTCATGCTGTTAGCCAACAAAACGGTGGCAGAATACGTAGGAAAAGTTCCTAAGAACAAAAAGCCGAAGGTACTTCCTTATCGTATCCACGACCTGCCCGAACCTGACAAGCTGGATAACCTGAATCAGTTTATCGCCCGCTTCGGTTACAAAATCCGCACAGGAGGTAGCAAAGCAGAAGTATCCAAGTCCATCAATCACTTGTTAGGCGAAATTGAAGGAAAGAAAGAACAGAACTTGATAGAAACAGTGTCTTTACGCGCCATGCAGAAAGCACGCTATTCAATTTATAACATCGGACACTACGGACTGGCATTCGATTACTACACGCACTTCACCTCTCCTATCCGCCGTTATCCGGACTTGATGGTACACCGGCTGCTTACCCGTTACCTGGCAGGAGGACGAAGCGCACAAGCCGACAAGTATGAAACTCTCTGCGAACACAGTTCGGCAATGGAGCAGACTGCAGCCAGTGCAGAACGCGCATCCGTGAAATACAAACAGGTGGAATTTATGGGTGAACGTATCGGAGAAGTGTACGATGGTGTAATTTCCGGTGTGACAGAATGGGGACTCTACGTGGAAATCAACGAAAACAAGTGCGAGGGTATGATTGCCATGCGCGACCTCGGCAACGACTTCTACGAGTTCGACGAAAAGAACTACTGTCTCATCGGACGTCGTCACCACCAGAAATTCAGTCTTGGCGACCCGATTAAGATTAAGGTAGCCCGTGCTAACCTGGCTAAGAAACAGCTGGATTTCGTATTGGCTGAAACTTGACGAACCGCGTTTAAATAAATAATTTCCCCGCTTCTTTTTAGAGTACAAAAACGTTCTAAAAGGAAGCGGGGATTTTTATTATTTCACCCTGCGGTTCAACTGGTTATTCGCTTTCTCCGGACGGGACTTTCCCACCCGTTTTCCACTTGTCTTTTTCTTATTGCTCTGCTTTGCCTTGAAAGCAAACGGATTTTTCTTGTTTACTACCATACCATTCTGATTTTTCTACAAAAATAAGATTTTATTGGATTCATCACAAAATATCGTTACTTTTGCCAATTATCAAAAAGGAATGCTTATGAGCCCAATTGATTACACACATATACTGACAAAGGCTGTTGACGAACTTTCCGACAGCCAATCTTACCGTGGGCTGTTCCATCAGCACAGAGAAGGTGAACCGCTTCCTTCCGGAAAATCACTGGAACGCATCGTAGAACTGTCACGTGCCATCTTGTTCCCCGGCTACTTTGGCAATTCTACCATCAACAGCCAGACCATCAATTACCACATTGGTGTCAATATTGAAGAACTGTTCTCTCTGCTTATTGAACAGATACAGGCCGGACTGTGCTTCGGAGTGGAAAACTCAGGCCAGTGTGACTGTCAGTCACCTTGCCGTGCCACGGCTACTCAATTAGCGGCTGAGTTTATCAGCCGTCTGCCGGAAATCCGCCGGATTTTGGTACAGACGTAGAAGCTGCGTACTATGGTGATCCGGCTGCCACCTGCTTTGGTGAAATCATCTGCTGTTACCCCGTTATCCGTGCAGTGACTAACTACCGGATTGCCCACGAACTTCACCGCCTCAACGTACCTCTTATTCCGCGTATCATCACGGAAATGGCTCACTCTGAAACCGGAATCGACATCCATCCGGGTGCGCAAATCGGACATCATTTTACCATTGACCACGGTACGGGTGTCGTAATCGGTGCGACCTGCATCATCGGCAATCACGTGAAACTGTACCAGGGTGTCACATTGGGTGCCAAGAGTTTCCCTTGCGACGAACAGGGAAACCCCATCAAGGGTATTCCACGCCACCCGATACTGGAAGACAATGTAATTGTCTACTCCAATGCCACCATATTAGGACGCATCACCATCGGTGAAGGAGCTACCATTGGAGGTAACATCTGGGTGACGGAAAGTGTACCTGCCGATGCCCGCATTGTACAGCGAAAGAGCAAGGAAAATTAAGGAGAAAATGCCTGCCCAAAAACGCAATTACGTTTACTCTAAAACGCAAGGACGTTTGAAACCAAACGCAAGTACATTTCATCTTAAACGCCCTTGCGTTTCAATCCAAACGTAAAGGCGTTTTTTTACCAGGAAGGAGTCTTCAAAAAAATAACGTCCACAGTCCCGGAAAACTCACCGGAAACTGCGGACGTTTTGTATATAAAATAATATGCGATGCTTAGAAAGCCTTATGGTAGAGTGCTTCAATGTCTTCTACTGAAGTCTGACGCGGGTTACCTCCAGTGCAGACATCATTGAATGCATCGATAGCCAACTGATGCAAGTCTTCTTCCTTCACACCGATTTCATGCAACTTCTGTGGAATACCGATGCTCAAAGAAAGCTGGCGAACAGCTTCTACCGCAGCTTTTACACCTTCTGCTTCGCTCATGCCGGCAGTATCTACTCCCATTGCCTTGGCAATATCCAGGTATTTCGGTGCAGCAGGAGATTCTGCATTGTATTCCATGACGTAAGGCAACAGCAATGCATTGGCTACGCCGTGCGGAGTGTCATAGTGTGCACCGAGAGGATGAGCCATAGAGTGAACGATTCCCAAACCTACGTTGCTGAATCCCATTCCGGCAATATACTGTGCCTGCGACATGGCTTCACGAGCTACCGGATCACTGCCATTGTCTACGGCAGCCTTCAGGTTCTTGGCAATCATCTCAATGGCTTTCAGTTCAAACATATCTGACATCACCCAAGCTCCCGGAGTAATGTAGCTTTCAATGGCATGTGTCAGGGCATCCATACCTGTAGCCGCAGTCAGGCCCTTCGGCATAGAATACATCAGTTCAGGGTCTACGATAGCTACCGACGGAATATCGTTCGGGTCTACACATACCATTTTCTTGGTAGCAGCCTCATCAATAATCACATAGTTGATGGTTACCTCAGCTGCAGTTCCGGCAGTAGTAGGCAGAGCAAAAGTCGGCACTGCTTTATGGCGCGTATCTGCTACTCCTTCCAATGAACGCACATCGGCAAATTCCGGATTGTTTACTACGATACCGATACCTTTCGCCGTGTCAATGGAAGAACCGCCACCCAATGCGACGATAAAGTCGGCACCGGAAGCCTTGAAAGCAGCCACACCGTTCTGTACATTGGCAATGGTGGGGTTGGCTTTTACATCACTGTATATTTCGTAAGGAATACCTGCCTTTTCGAATACTTCCACTACCTTGTCGGCTACGTGAAAACGAATCAGGTCCTTGTCAGTCACAAAAAAAGCTTTCTTGAAACCTCTACGGCCTGCTTCTGTAGCGATAGCTTCGCGACATCCGGCACCAAAGTAAGAAGTTTCGTTCAAAATCATTCTGTACATAATTTCATGGTTTTAAAAGGTTAGATTTAATATTTATTTCGGAAGATGGAACACGTCCGTCAGTTCCTGCATTTGTTCTTTCGTCATACCGTCCGGTTCAAATCCCATACAACGGGCATTGATGTAAATCTGGGCAGCCTTGGTCAGCACGTCAATCTGGTCGAATGCATCCATTACATCGGTACCGACAGCAAACACACCGTGTTTTTCCCACATTACCACATCATAGTCGTCCAGTTCCTTCAGTGTAGCATCTGCCAGTTCTACTGAGCTCGGCATTTTATAAGGTACGATACCCAATCCACGCGGACAGAATGCCTTTGTTTCCGGAATCATACTCCACAACAGATAAGTCAGTACATCTTTTTCCAGGAACTTCGGAGTATGGCTCATGGCCACCAGTTCGATGGGGTGTGTATGTACAGTAGCCTTTTTCTGGGCACCTTCCGCAATCAGCGTATTGTGAACCGTCAGGTGAGAAGCCACTTCCGAAGTCGGCATGACCGGCTGATCAGCAATAATGACATAGCTGGCACAATCGTCGCAGATACGAATCACTGAACCGTTTTCCATCGGCCAGCGAGCCAGGTCGCGCATACGTTTCTGTGTACCTTTGCAGAAGAAGTAACAGCCTTTCAGATGCGGTAATACTGCTCCAATCTGTTTCGGTTCACTGATGGCCGGCATCTGACGGATTTCATCGTCCACAAACTCTGTTACATTGATCGTGATATTTCCACCGTTGCGTTCAGCCCATCCTTTTTGCCACAAATATCCGGCCACTTCAGCCACTTTATTGATTTCACGGGCCAAACCCGGACGTCCTTCAAGAATTGATTTCATTATATTATGTATTTAAATTTGATTTTTATTTCAATAACTGCGGAAGGAAAGAAGATACAATCAGGACAATCAGTCCCAGTACCAGTACCCAGATGGTCTTTGCAGAACATCCTTTCCATTCCTTCAAAATAATTCCCCACACATTCGAGAATGTCACGTTTAGCGACATCAGGATACACCAGGAGAACGTAAGCAGTACCGGTGAAGCTATCAGGAAACCTTTTCCCAGACTCAAGCCAAAGAACTGACTATACCATAACACACCGGCCAACGCACAGAACAGAATGTTGTTTACATACAGCGAGATCTTTCCATAGTCACCCCATGTCTTGTTCTTTGCATTCTGATAAAAACAATACACCATGTTGGTAAGGAAACCTCCGGCAGTTACCATAAGAGTAGCCGGCAAAGTTTTATACACTTCTGCGCTTTCCGGGAAACACAAACTCTGTCCGAATCCTAATCCGATGCTGAAACAGGCGCTCATGAAACCGGCCAATAAAGCTACGAAAATTCCTTTAGTAAAATTGAAATCTTTCACAGCTTTTTTCTTTTCTTCCTCGCTCAGACTGGCAGACTTCATATTTCCGGCATAACCGATGATGCCAATACCCAGCAAAGTCACAATCACTCCCACAATCACCGGCATGGTCAGTTCCTCCATATGACCAGTAAATATGGGCGTCAAGATTGTTCCCAGTCCGGCACAGGTACCCAGCGAGATAGACTGTCCCAATGCTACTCCAAGGTAGCGCATACTCAAACCAAATGTCAGACCACCCACTCCCCAGAGTACACCGAAGAACATCGCCCAAAGCGTATCGGCTGGATGAGCTGCATAAACCTCAAAAAGGCTGTGTCCGTCCGGAACAGCCAGCAACGCGCCCAAGAAAGGAAAAACAAGCCAGGCAAAAACTCCCTGCACAATCCAGTAAGATTCCCAGCTCCAGTTCTTTATTTTATTGATGGGTACATAGCAGCTCGACTGGCAGAATGCTCCCACTGCAATAATCAACAATCCGATAATGATTTCCATAGCCTATAAATTAAGCCAGCCGGACAACGGACAAGACAAGCTTTTCCCGCCATCCGGCTGTAAGATTAATTTCTCTTAGAAGTTACTTCTGCTTCGTATTTTTCTACTTCAGCAATGTATTCTTCGCCTACAGGTACATTGTTCTTCAAGCAGAACATATCCCATACAGCTCCCCAAGGCAATGACTTGCATTCTTCGAGCAATGCCAGACGCTGGAAGCCACGGTCAGTTTCTTCATAGTCACGCAGCGTGTTCAGCGGTTCGAGCAACGCCTGCAACAGGCACTTCTGTGTAGCACGCATACCGATTACATACGCACCGATACGGTTGATAGAAGCATCGAAGTAATCCAAACCGATGTGAACACGGTTCAACGCATTGCAACGTACGATTTCCTTGCACAAATCGAGTGTATCGTCGTTCATGATAGTTACATGGTCTGAGTCCCAACGAACCGGACGGCTTACATGCAACATCAGTTCCGGTACATAGAGCAACAGAGAAGAAACCTTATCAGCCACGCTTTCTGTCGGATGGAAGTGACCGGTATCGAGTGTAATCAGTTTCTGGTTCTGTACACCATAACCAATATAGAAGTCGTTAGAACCACTGTATAGCTTTCCAGACCAATACCGAATACTTTTGATTCGATGCAGTCCTTCATGTGATCGTACTTCTGTGCAAAAATCTGGTCCAAAGAATCTTTCAGCAATGCACGGTACTTCATACGGTTTACGGTAATATCCTTGCTACCATCGTGTACCCACAAGTTCATGATACAAGGATCTCCCTGACGCTTACCCATTTCTTCAGCAATGGCACGGCAGCGTTTGGTATGTTCAATCCAGAAATCACGGATAGCCTTGTCAGGATTTGACAAAGACAAGTTTCCAGACTTCGGGTGAGAGAAAGAAGTAGAGTTGAAATCCAGCTTCATGTCATTCTCTTTTGACCACTGCATCCAGCCTTCAAAATGTTTTACTTCCACCTGGTCACGGTCAACAAACTGTCCGCCGAATTCACCATATATTTCGTGCAAGTTCAAGCGATGTTTTCCCGGTACGTAAGAAGCAGCCTTCAGGATATCTGCACGCAATTCTTCAATGTTACGAGCCTTTCCCGGATAATTTCCGGTAGCCTGAATACCTCCGGTCAGTGAACCCTGTGATTCGAATCCGGTCACATCGTCTGCCTGCCAGCAGTGCATAGACATAGGTACAGACTGTAAAGTTTCCATTACGGCATCCGTATCGATACCCAATTTGGCATAGCGTTCTTTCGCTATTTCATACGCATTGATAATCTGTTGTTCTTTCATGGCAAATTATTTTTTAATGATTGATATATATTTCTGATAAGCTTCATTCCACACTTCCGCATCCGCCGGTGAGAAATAATCCGGTTCCACATTGACAGAAATCACGTTACGCATTTCCTGCAACGTACTTACTACTCCGGCTGCTTTAGCCTGAAGCATGATATTTCCAATTGAAGATGCCTCGCTCGGTCCGGCCACAACCGGCAAGCCGATAGCATTTGAAGTAAACTGATTCAGCAGCTTGTTGCGTGAACCTCCTCCAATAATATGCAACTTTTCAATCGGATTTACGGAAAGTTCACGGAATACATCGAGTACCTCACGGTATTTCAATGCCAGACTCTCAAAGATGATACGGATAAACTCACCATGTGTCTGCGGTGCGTTCTGTCCGGTACGTGCACAATACTCACAAATGGCTTTAGGCATATCCTGTGGATTGGTAAATCCCGGATCATCCGGATTGATGAAGCAAGCAAACGGGCGAGCAGCCTGAGCCAGTTCCACCATCTGCGGATAAGTATAATCCGTTCCTTCCTTATGCCATTTCTTCAGACATTGTTCTACAATCCACATACCTGTGATATTCTTCAGCAAGCGAATGGTACCGTCTACTCCTCCTTCGTTAGTAATATTATAGTGAGTTGTCTTTTCATTCACAACCGGACCATCTGTTTCAATTCCCATCAATGACCATGTACCTGAACTCAGGTAAGCAAAGTTCTTGTTGGCAGCCGGTACAGCCGCTACGGCAGAAGCAGTATCGTGTCCGGCCACAGCAATTACCGGAACAGATTCTATCTGAAGTTCTTCACACAAATCCTCAGTCAGCATACCGATTTTAGCTCCCGGTTCCACCATATCCGCAAACAAGGATTTGCTGACACCCAGGACTTCCAACAATTTTTCATCTAATTTGCGTGTTTCCGGATTCAGCAACTGAGAAGTAGATGCAATGGTATATTCTGTCACCATCTTGCCTGTCAACAAGTAAGAAAGCGCATCCGGCATAAAGAGCAGACGACTGGCGTGCGTCAGTCCGAAGTCCTTCCGTTGTTTCAACGTGTACAACTGGAAAATACTGTTGAAATCCATGTGCTGGATTCCCGTCTTTCCATATAACTCATCTGCCGGCATCACCTTTTCAAAGAACTCTTCCTTCTTACCGATGGTCTGCGGGTCACGATACGCATACGGAAGGCCTATCAATGCCCCTTCCTCGTTCACAAAAGCAAAATCCACTCCCCATGTATCAATACCGATAGAAGTGACAGGTACTTTTTTCTGTGCCACGGCAGCCAGCCTCTCTTCAAATTCTCATACAAGGAAAAAATATTCCAGTAAAAATGTCCGTTGAGTTGCAGCATCTGGTTCGGGAAGCGGGTAACTTCTTCCAGTGTCAATTTATCACCGGTCAGCGTCCCCAATATGGTTCTTCCGCTAGTTGCTCCTAAATCAAATGCAATAAAATATTTGGAATCCATGCTAAAAGTTTATTTGGTTAACTACTGTGGCAAAAGTAGAAAGAAAAAATTCCCTTCTTGCGGAAGAAATGACTTTAAAATATAAGTTTTTGATTTTTCCTGCTAACGAAAATTCAGGAGTTTATCAGGGATTTTTTATCTTTGCGAAGAAAGGGACAAAAAATGGAAAAGAACAGCGTAAACTATAAATATCTGGTACGAAGTCCGCGCGATATAGACTGGGGAATTACCGTGGACACCGTAGGCTCGGAACCCATACCACCCAATTACCCGGTGTACCCACCTCGTACCGGACATCCGGATGCCTTTTATTTCACTCCCTCACGCGGCCGTGTGCTGGACAGCTACCAGCTATTATACATCACTCACGGAAAAGGCTATTTCTATACCTCTCCCGACACATTTATCGAAATCAAGGAAGGAGACATCTTGATTCTCCAGCCTCACGTATGGCACAGCTATTTTCCCGATAAAAAAACCGGCTGGCAGGAATACTGGATCGGATTTCAGGGAATCAACATGGACAGCCGTTTCCAAAACAACTTCTTTGCGAAAGACCAGATTGTATATCACATCGGTGTGCAGGACAGTATCGTTAAACTTTACGAACAAGCCATTCAAGTGGCCATGGAAGAAAAAGCGGCCTGTCAACAATATCTGGCTGGCATTGCCAATCTTATCTTAGGCATGACCATGTACTACTCGCAGAACTACGAGTTCGACAACAAAGCCACCGAGCAGATTAGCAAAGCCAAGGTATTCATCCGCGAGAACCTGTTAAAAGGTATCGGCCCGGAAGAAGTAGCCGATTCCCTGCACATGAGTTATTCCTGGTTCCGGAAACTATTCAAAGAGTATACCGGACTTTCTCCGGCACACTACATTCAGGAACTGAAAATCCAGCAGGCCAAAGATTTGCTGGCCACCACTCAACGAAGTACCAAAGAAATAGCCTACTACCTGACCTTTGACGATATACCTTATTTTACCAAGGTTTTCAAGAAATATACAGGATACACTCCGCAATCCTACCGAAAAAAATTTGGAAGAGAATAAAAAGCAACCTCCTTCTGCACTGAAGAATCACTCACCGTAAGCAGAAGGAGGTTGTTTTGTTTTATACCAATATATAGCCGGGAATTATTTCACTACAAAATGGTAAGTTCCCGACAACAATTCCGCCTTACACATTCCATTCTGATACGACACGTCTTTTATGCCCTCTTTTCCAGCCTGGAGTGTACGGCCATTTTCAGTTACGCTATCCATAGAGGCAGTAGGCAAATAAAGTGTCGCACTGGTATTTGCCGGAACCGTGAATGAATATCTCACTTCTCCGTCTTTCACTTCCCATGCACTTTCTATACGTCCGTACAACGAATCATAATATCCTCTGGCAAAAGTCATCTTTCCTGTAGGGTCTACCTTCGGACAAAGTACAAAATGCTTGAATCCCGGATGGTTCTCATCCCGCATAATACCCAGCGAATAGGCATACATCCATGCCCCGACGGCTCCAAAGGAATAATGGTTAAACGAGTTCATCCGGTTGTTCTCGCCAAATCCGTCGACATGCGTATATGAGTTCAGACGTTCCCAAATGGTAGTAGCTCCCTGTTCTACAGAATACAGCCACGAAGGATAAGTCTTCTGTTGCAGCAAGTTATAGGCTACCTCATCATATCCATTGTCAGAAAGTGCCTTGCTAATCCATGCCGTACCGATAAATCCCGTCATCAGCGAGTAAGCCGGATAAGTCTTTCCATCATCCGCCACATTCTCCCGCTGCACCGTATGCGCCAAATTAGCCGCAAACTGCTCTTTCCATTCCGGATTCACAATGTCGAAAGACAAAGGAAGCACGTACGAGGTCTGTATATCCACCAGTTTTCCCTTTTCCGGACCGTTTGCCCCGGAAGAAATCGTTTTCGCTGTTTGCGGGTCAATATATGTACGGTTGAAGAACGCCTTACGTTCGTCATACAACTTCTCAAACTTTTCTGCATCCTCCTTTTTACCTAAAATTTGAGCCACTTTTTTCATAATGTCCAAATCATAAAGGAAGTATGCCTCCCACATCAGTGTTTTGTCATTCTTGTTGTCCTCCGGTCCCAGCCAATCTCCCAAGTTTCCCCAGACCTTTTCCTGTTCCAATATGCCCGTCTCCGGATTGATATTCTTGGTCCGTACATAATCCACATAGCGGCACATCGCCTCATAGTGCTCTGCCAGCAAGCTCTTGTCACCATATTGCTGATACACTTCCCACGGCACTGTAATACCTGCACTTCCCCACAGTAGACCACCAAATCCGCCACCTAGAGGAGCCACATCCGGGAAACGGCCATCCTCACGCTGTACATCCCTCATGGCACACAAATAACGACGCAAGAACTGCGGAACATCTGCCAGATAAGTAGCCGTACGGGAGAATACCGATATATCACCCGCCCATCCCAAACGCTCGTTACGCTGCGGACAATCGGTCGGGATAGAGAAGAAATTGGCATAAGTAGACCACACAATATTGTGCCACAACTGGTTGACCTTTTCATTAGACGTTTCATACTTGGATGCCAGTCCGTCAATCGAACTCAACACCACTCCTTTTACATCCTCCAGCGGCAAAGCCTTGTCTATGCCCGTAATCTCAATGAAGCGATATCCATGATAGGTAAATCTCGGGGCAATCGTTTCATTTCCTCCTTTCGTGATGTATTTATCCTGCGCCATAGCTGCACGGATATTTTCCAGCATAATCATCCCCTCGTTTCCGGCATAGCGTGGCAGGTCGGGATATTTTACCTCAGCATAACGCAGATTGATTTCCTGTCCAGCCTTCATTCCTTTGAGCGTGATTTCCGGCACTCCCACCATATTCTGCCCCATGTCGTACACAAAGATGCCCGGACGAACCTCTTCTACCGATTGTGCCGTCAGCTTCTGAATAGCCTTTACCGTCTGACCGTATTGAACTACTAAATGGAAGTTGGAATAATCATCGACTTTAGGCATTGTTCCTCCACCTAACCGACTGACATGACCTTCCAGCGAAACTTCTACTGCTTTCTTCCAGGCCGAATCATCATATCCCGCTTTCGTCCATCCTTCAATCGCTTTTTCTCTCAAGGCATCATATACCTCTCCCTGAAAGAAACTACCATACACCACAGGCCCCTGATTAAAATACTTCCACGTATCTGGAGAAGTTACAATCGTCTGTACCTTTCCATCCTCATAAGTCACAACCAACTGTGCCAGCAATGACTGACGGTCGCCAAAGAAATTCCAGTTTTCTCCGGCATAAGTTGCTCCTCCACTCCACCATCCTTCGGCCAAAATGGATCCAACAGCATTCTTTCCTTTCGCTATCAGTTTTGTCACATCGTATACCTGATACAGATGCGTTTTATTATACTGTGTCACGCCCGGGTTAAAATAATCCTCTCCTACGCGCTGTCCGTTGAGATACATTTCATAAATACCACGAGAGGTAACATACAAACGGGCCTTCCGAACCTTATGGGAGGAAGTCTCAAACTCCGTACGCAACATCGGCATAGCGTTACGACTGGGATTTTGTATATAACACTTCTTTGCGCCATTCAACTGTGTTGCCTCCAAAACGACAGAAGCTAACTTGTTTTCCGGACTCCGGAAATTACGAATATCCGTTCTGACTTCTGAGAAATCAGTTGCATGCTCCAATGCATACCCCACATCACCGACTACCGGAAACGCCACGAAATCACCTCCCTGCCCCAAAGGATTCAGATTCACTTCTCCAATCTGCACCTCTCCTTTTTTCAGTGTGGTGAAACCCAGATTGGAATACAAAGAGAACGTATGCGGTTGATATTGATTTTTCGCATTCAGCACATCAACGGGCAACATAAAAGATTTCAAAGGAACAGAAGGTTTATCATCCGGCTGATAACCGGCACGATAAATATGTACCCAAGCATTTCGTCCGTCTTTCAAAGGAGACAAATCAAACTCCACTTTTATGTATGCCTCATCCTTTCCGCTAGCAATGTGATAGATGTTCTTATTCGCATCCATCAGACGTTCATCATTAGCACCATACACAAATGCTATCTTGCGCGACATAGCCTGTTTTTTCATCTGAAATGAACAATCCAGTCTGAATACTGGCAAATAATGTGAATAAAGCACCATATCCTCGTCACTGCCTCCAATCCAACGTGCTCCGTTCCAGCCTTCTTTATCATCAGACGTCATCAGCTTGTTTCAAACCAAGCATCTTTTTCCGCAATTTCTCCCTTATTGTTCCAGATCTTTACTTTCCAGGTATAACGGGTAGCCGCTTCAACGCCTCTCCCTGATAAGTCACATGCTGGGATACATCCGTTATCACTTTTCCGGAATTCCAGACTACCTTTCCAGCCTCATCCTTTACCTCTAATTGATAAGCTGTCTGATATATGCCTCTTTCATGTGGGTTACCTACAAGTTGCCAACCGAATCTGGGAGATGGCACATCCAAAGCAAGTGGATACTGATGATATTCTACCTCCAGTTTCTGTAACCCCATTGAGAATGCCGGAGAAATTACCATGCTACATAAAAGATACAAACAAAAAAGAAATCGAACCCCCATAAGAAACATTCTATTTTACATTATGTCATACTGAACAAATTTAGAAATTTTATTCTCAGGAATCTTTCTCCTTATTATAAAAAAACTTATCAATAAACAGAAGATGTTTTGGAATATTCTATGTCTCTCAGCCCAGAACCCTACGTTTCCCTACCCGAAAACATACGGTTCCGCCTTGAGAAACGTACGTTTTCCGTACGCAAAACATAGAACATATACATTCATTCTCCAGACTACACAATCAGACTTTCCTCTTTATCCCTCTCCCCTCACAACACCTGAATTTGGTATCTTCAGATGAGATTTTCCTCAAAAAGGCAAATTTTTATCGTTTTTCGATAAAATATTTCTGTTTTTCTTTTGCAGTTCAAAAATAATATCTACATTTGCATATCGAAAAACGATAAATATTTATCGAATACAAACGCAAACAAACACTATTATTTACACACAAACACGTACAATTATGAAAAAGACATTCACAAAAAAGACACTGGTAGCAGGAATCGCTGCTGCATTGATGACATTGACAGCCACAAATGTAAACGCAAAAGAAACCTTCATTTACGGACAGAACCAGCAAAGCCTGATTGTTTCTACCTTGAATGAGGACGGCAAAACACTTACTCCCAAATGGAAGTACGAATACCAGTACGACACGTTGGGAACCATGACCAAGAAAAAAGCTTACCGCTGGGATGCAGAACAAATGACCTGGACACCAGCTTATCTGCTGACTTGGAGAACTGAGGGGCCAACCCTTCAGAAGCTTTCTGAAAACAAATAAACTAACCATTTAAAAACGCACACATTATGGGACGCACTATCAAATTATTACTGTATTTCTTCGCTTACCAATTAGCTTTCATGGGAGTAGCTATCTGTGGATATATGTTGTATCAAGCAGTTATGAGGTTCCACAGACACCCGACAGCCTGTATACAAACCTTATCATGCTGGCACAAATCCTCTCCACCGCGGCAGTAGGTATTCATCTGTTAGTAGGGAAATATGTGGGACTGGACCAGAAGACCTGGGGGTATCACCACTCACCCAAACTGTTAGCAACCTCAGTGGTATTCATTTTAGCGATGGGCTTATGGACCAACTATTTCAATGAGCTGGCCGACTTACCTAACAACATGCAGGAGGCGTTCGAAATGATAATGCGTAACCCACTGGGCATCATTGCCGTGGTCATCATGGCTCCTATCGTAGAGGAACTGCTGTTCCGTGGAGCCATTCAGGGACATTTACTTCGCAAATGGAAACATCCGGCAGGAGCCATCGTACTTTCGTCATTGATTTTCGGAGTAGTGCATGGTAACTGGGTACAGGCACCGTTCGCCTTCGTAACCGGATTGGCACTGGGATGGATGTATTATCGCACAGGCAGTTTGTTGCCCGGCATCCTGATGCACTTTGTCAATAACAGCGCAGCCGTGATTTCTTTCTTATCGGCAGACGACCCGAATGCCACTTACGGACAAACGGGAGCTGCTCTTATGGCGGCTGGAGGAATGGTTCTTACCATCATCTGTGTGCTGTTCATTCAAAAGAAACTGGTTCCGCAGCCGGCAGTATGGCATCAGCCTGCTCAGGCAGAAACAATTGAAATAGAGAACAATACACTGTCTTCACAAACACATTCACACAATGAAAACATTTAAAATCATTGGATTAATAGCCCTATTAATCGTACTCTTTGAATTCATAGGCGGCTTTAATGACGGCTGGAGCGATGTAGATAAACTGGCTCCCATCAGTATAGAGTCTGCAGATCCGGCTTTTGACAAGGTAACTGCAACCACCTTCGATGTATTGCCCGATTCAGCCATACAAGCAGCCAACTCGCAAGCCGGCACAACTGTTCCCACCGGATTCATGCAATGCCATTCGTACATCGTACCCAGCGGACTGACAAATTTCACTTATATACTGCTTGGTCTCACAGGGCTGGTATCCTTTTATGGACTTTACACCTCATCCGTCTGTTTATCTCTATCATCCGCAAAGAGGTCTTTACATCCATCAATATCCGACGGATACGGTGGGGAGTTTATCCTCCTATTGCCTATCACTTGGTTAAGTATTTCCTCAACTGGAGTGAAACCCGTGATGCCATGGCACAACTTACAATTCCGGGATACACCATCCAGCCCGCATCTCCTTTTGAGTTCAGTTGGATAGGTATATTGTTGCTGATACTTCTCACGGAAGTATTTGTAGTAGCAGTAAAACTAAAACAAGAAAATGATTTGACCATTTAAAATCTTCATCTACATTATGAAAAAGAGACTGAATATATTCTGTGTATGCATGATTGCTGCTTTCCTGTTGTCCGTTTCCGGAAATGTGTACTTAATTATAGAAATGTTTGTAAACGGAGTAGAGGTAGGCATGAAAGCTGCACAAGGAGAAATCACTGAGATACCTCAATATAAAATGGTACACGTCTTGCCTACTGACATGATGGAAACGACCGGAACAGTCACCAACTTGAAAGACGGCAGACAACTGGCTGTCAAACCGATTACAGCTCTTGTGGAATGCCCCTATTCCCATTCCAGCCATGGCTTTGAAGTGCTGCAAGGTCTCATCGGTTTTATTGTCATTATCGGATTTGTCTATGCAACTGTCTATTTCGCCAAACTGATGATACACATCAACCGAAACATCGTGTTCGACTGGATTAACGTAAAACACCTGCGCCGCGTAGGATGGAGCCTGACAGGAATATGTGTGCTTTCTTTTATTAGTATCTGGATTTCAAACCATCAGCTTGCACAATGCATTGAACTGGCAGGAAGCAAATTGAATATATTAATTGCCTTCTCTGATTCCACACTGATTTTAGGCTTTATCGCCTCTTAGCCTCAGAAGTGTTTGCCATCGGCTTACGGTTGAAAGAAGAGAATGAATTAACCATTTAAATTTGAATGGAAAGATGAAAACTATTAATACTAAATGGAAAGCTGCAATCGGTATCATTCTGACCATGATACTTACCTTGATGCTGCTGACCATCATTTACTGGTTGTTCATCGAGCAACAGATAGAGATACGTTCCCACCGCGTGTTAGTCATGACGGGAATGATTTATGGTGGAATGTACCTGCACCATGTATTAGTAAAACGCTATACCCGCTGGTGGAAGGTATTGACTGAAGAAAGAAGAAGAAAACTAAACTGAATAATTTATGCCGATTATCGTAAATCTAGATGTGATGATGGCGAAACGAAAGATTTCGCTGGGAGAACTTGCTGAAAGGATTGACCTTACGCCGGCAAATCTCTCTATTTTAAAAACAGGAAAAGCCAAAGCCATACGCTTCTCCACTCTGGAGGCTATCTGCAAAGAACTGGACTGCCAGCCGGGAGACATACTGGAATACAGAGTGGAAGAATGACTCTAATATGCAACAAAAATGCACCTATTCGAGATAAAAGCTCTCGGATAGATGCATTTAAATTACCATTCAAATAATTTGCTTCTTGATAATAAGCAGGCTCCTATAACTCCAGCTTTAGCTTGTAACTTAGACAATACAACAGCCGAATCTTTGCTTACTAAATTTAAAGAATACTTACGTATAGCAGTCTTTATAGGTTGCAAAATGTAATCCTCTGTCAAAGCCAAAGTTCCTCCAATTACAACTAATTCCGGATTAAACAAATTTATCAACCCGGCGAGATAGCGACCTAACTTACGGCCTATCTCCTCAACCAGTTCAATACACAGAATATCTTCCTTGTTGGTCGCATCTACGATTTCTTCTAATGTGACAGACGTTTCTTCTGTAAGAATCCTTTTTGAAAGAATAGAACTTTGCCCACTTTTCACTTTCTCACAAAGAATCCGATGTAAGGCTGAGCCTGAAACTTCTGTTTCCAGACAGCCTTTTTTTCCGCAACGACAAATTATCTCGTTATCAAACACACTAAAATGACCAAATTCACCTGAAAAACCGGAACGGCCTGTATAGATTTTCCCATCAATAATAAAAGCAGAACCTAGCCCCCAGCTAATATTGATAAAGACAATATCTTTTTCTCCTTTCACAGCACCTTTCAATAATTCTCCGTAAGCCATTGCACGAGTATCATTATCAATGCTTACAGGAATCCCAATCTTCTCATATAAAACTTCAGCTAAGGGACGCTCTTCAAAATTAAACATACTAAAGCTATAACCAGCTTCAGGATTCACCCGTCCTGAGATATTGACACCAACTTGTAAAATTTTGTCTTTAACATTTACATGTTTATCCAAAAACTCACAAATATGACAAGTCAATTCGTCCAATCCCTCCAAAGTATTCTCAAGTCGACATTCTATCCCCATTTGCAGATCAATCATGTCTCCCGTAAAATTCATCAAACCAATATTCAAACAAGAAGACTTAATATCTACGCCCACCATATAAGCAGAATCAGGATTTAATCCATATAAATTAGGGGGCCTTCCCTCACTCGTTTCTTGTTTACCATAATTCACAATATAGCCAGCATCAACCAATTCCATTAGAAATTTAGTCACTGTAGGAATACTCAAATCGATATCTTTTGCCAAATCCGGAATGGTAGAAGAATGATTATGCATCAAATAAGTAATAATCTTTTTTTGGGTGATTCCACCTTTCGTTCCACTTTCCATCTCTTTAATTAATTTATGTGCCATAAAAATATTCTCAAACTAAGTAAATAATTTTGACTTTAATAACTAGTTTAATAAAGTCTTGGTAAAGATTCACTGTTATCTAACCAACATTTTGCTAAATTAAAAAAATCAACAGTATAAAACAATAAAAACAAAGTAATAATTATGACCTAACTATAGAAAAATCTCTCATTAATATAGTAGAAAACTTAAATATTATATTTATTTTTAGCATGTACAACAGCAATGACCTTACACTTAATAAAAATATTTATGAATAAAATCTTTTTAATTTTGGAAATACTGATATTCCAATGCACAATAAATATGGCACAAGTTCCTACGCTACTTCCTGATTACCCTATTGCAAAAGGCGTATCTGCACCTTTCGCTGGCTTTATAAAAAACTGGCTAATTGTGGGAGGAGGTTGCAATTTTCCGACAATTCCTGCAGCCGAAGGAGGGAAAAAAGCCTATTATAATCAATGTTATGCATTGGATATTCATGCCACATCTCCTCGTTGGAAAAGAATCTCTGATCTTCCCTGTTCCGTAGCTTATGGTTGTAGTGTAGAAACACCTCAGGGACTAGTCTGCATTGGGGGAATGAATGCAGATTCTTGCCTGACCAGCGTATTCCGGATTCAAAAAGATTCTTCTTCTGAGGATTTTCTAATTTACCAACTTCCTTCTCTTCCTGAAACAATAGACAACGCCTCAGCTACAATGTTGAATAAGTGTATCTACATCACAGGAGGAAACCAACAGCTACGACAAAACGCATTATACAAACTAGATTTAAAAACATGCGACAAATGGCAAAAACTATCTTCTTTCCCTGGCCCGCAACGAGTACAACCCATTCTGGTCAATGATGGGAAAAAGCTTTATTTGATTGGAGGTTTTCAAGCCCCATCAGATTCTTCTGCCAGTATCCTTTCACATGACATATTATGTTATACTCCTCAAACCGACAAATGGGAATATGATTCTCACATACCTTATCAGGGAAACAAGGAAAAACGCTGTATGGCAGGAGGTAGTGGTGTGCAGACAGACACACATCTCATCCTGACAGGAGGAGTTAATTATCACATCTTCAAAAACGCACTAGATGGAAAAGCTGGAAAAGATTATTTAACTCACGCTCCCTCTTGGTATAAATTTAATAATGATATTCTATTTTATGACTTTATCCATAAAACATGGACCATAAAGACAAATATTTCAGGTATGGCACGTGCAGGAGGCATTCTTCTGCATCATAAAAATTATTTATACATGATATGCGGAGAAATAAAACCAGGTATACGCACGCCAAAAATTACAGTTTATCCTCTCAAAGAAGAAGAATAATTTCAAAATAAGCACATAAAACCTTGTGATATAAAAATTATATCTTTATTTTTGTGACTATTAAATAAACTAATTTATTAAATACGATATTATGGAAAAGATTATTGGCTTAATTGATGCCCCGTTTACCCCGTTTTATGAAAATGGTGAAGTAAATTACGAACCATTGCTGCTTATGCAAAAATGCTAGCAAAAAATGGGTTGAAAGGTGTATTTATCAATGGTTCATCTGGTGAAGGCTACATGCTGACCGAAGAAGAACGTATGAAACTGGCAGAAGAATGGGTGAAAGCTGCTCCCGAAGGTTTCAAAGTAATTGTACACGTAGGAAGCTGCTGTGTAAAGGCAAGCAAAATGCTGGCCGAACATGCTCAGAAGATTGGTGCATGGGGTATCGGTGCCATGGCTCCTCCCTTCCCGAAAATTGGCCGTATCGAAGAACTGGTGAAATATTGTGAAGAAATCGCAGCAGGCGCACCCAACCTTCCTTTCTATTATTATCACATTCCGGCATTCAATGGCGCTTTTTTACCGATGGTAGAATTGCTGAAAGCTGTAGACGGAAGAATTCCTAACTTCGCAGGTATCAAATATACATACGAAAGCATTTACGAATACAACCAGTGCCGCTTGTACAAGAACGGAAAATTCGATATGTTGCATGGCCAGGATGAGACCATTCTTCCATCATTGGCTATGGGCGGTGCCCAAGGTGGTATCGGCGGTACAACTAACTATAACGGTATCAACCTGGTTGGCATCATCGATGCATGGAAAGCTGGTGACATCGAAAAGGCACGCGAACTGCAGAACTTTTCTCAGGATGTAATCAACGTGATTTGCCATTACCGCGGCAATATCGTTGGTGGTAAACGAATCATGAAACTTATCGGACTGGATTTGGGTAAGAACCGTACTCCGTTCCAAAATATGACAGACGAAGAAGAAGCACGCATGAAGGCAGAACTGGAAGCCATCAACTTCTTTGATCGTTGCAACAAATTCTAAATCCATTCTTATGTCTATAGAAACTTACGCTAAATATTGGGCTGAGAACTACAAAGAAGATCTCACCCATAACATCATGCCATTTTGGTTAAAGAATGGTCTTGACAAAGAACACGGTGGCATATACACCTGCGTGGCTCGTAACGGTCAACTTATTGACACCACTAAATCGGTCTGGTTTCAGGGACGCTTTGCTTTCATTTGCTCGTACGCATATAACAATATAGAAAAAAATCCTAAATGGCTGGATGCTGCCAAGCTTACACTCGACTTTATTGAAAAGCATTGCTTCGATACTGATGGAAGAATGTATTTCGAGGTAGCAGCAGACGGAACTCCGCTCCGGAAAAGAAGATATGTATTTTCTGAGAGTTTTGCCGCCATCGCCATGTCGGAATATGCACTGGCTACCGGTAATAAAGAATATGCCCAAAAAGCACTCGACCTGTTCAAGCGCATGCGCCACTTCCTGAATACTCCAGGTATACTTGAACCGAAATATTTACCTACGGTTCAGGCACAAGGCCATTCCATCACCATGATTATGGTTAATGTGGCTTCCAGCATCAAGAAAGTAATTTCAGATCCTGAACTCGATGCACAGATTGAAGAATCCATTTATGCATTGAAAAACTATTTCATGCATTCTGAATTCAAGGCTTTGCTGGAAATGGTTGGCCCTAAAGGAGAATTTATCGATACAATGAATGGCCGTACCATCAATCCGGGACATTGTATCGAGACCTCTTGGTTCCTGTTCGATGTAGCACGTAACATGAACAATAACAAAGAACTCATTGACATGGCCCTGACCATTCTTGACTGGTCTTGGGAATGGGGATGGGACAAACAGTATGGTGGCATCATCAATTTCAAGGATTGCAAGAATCTTCCTCCACAGGATTATTCACAAGACATGAAATTCTGGTGGCCACAAACAGAAGCCATCATCGCTAACTTATATGCATATAAACTGACCAAGGACGAAAAATACCTGAAACGTCACAAACAAATCAGTGACTGGACGTATGCTCATTTCCCTGACAGTGAATTTGGAGAATGGTACGGATACCTGCACCGTGACGGAACAGTAGCCCAACCTGCGAAAGGTAACCTTTTTAAAGGTCCTTTCCATATTCCAAGAATGATGATAAAAGGATATACATTATGTAAAGAAATACTTGCCGGAGAATAATCCGGCAAGTTACATTACTAACTGAATAACCATAATATATGAAAAACTCAAAAATTTATCCGTGGATTGTTGTAGGCCTACTATGGGGGGTGGCATTGCTTAACTATATGGACCGACAAATGCTTAGCACCATGAAAGATGCGATGCAGGTCGATATTGTAGAACTGCAATCAGCTACCAATTTCGGCTATCTGATGGCAATCTTTCTCTGGATTTACGCACTGATGAGTCCCGTATCGGGTGTCATAGCCGACCGCATGAGTCGCAAATGGCTGATTGTCGGAAGTTTGTTCGTATGGTCTTCCGTAACCTATCTGATGGGAGTGGCCGAAACTTTCAACCAAATTGTATTTCTGCGTGCTTTAATGGGGGTGAGCGAAGCACTCTACATCCCTGCCGGACTTTCCTTGATTGCAGACTACCACACCGGAAAATCTCGCTCTTTAGCCGTAGGTATCCACATGACTGGTTTGTACACAGGACAAGCTATCGGAGGATTCGGAGCGACTGTAGCCGATGCTTTTTCCTGGCACACCACCTTCCATTGGTTTGGTATTATTGGAATAGCTTATGCCGTAATCCTTATGCTATTTTTACATGACAAAAAAACAGAAATTCTTCCTACAGAAAAACTTCAAGCCAATCCACAAAAAGAGAAAGAGAGCGTATTTACCAGTCTGAAATCCTTGCTAACCAACGTAGCTTTCTGGGTAATCTTACTCTACTTTGCAGCCCCAAGCCTTCCCGGATGGCTACCAAAAACTGGCTCCCGACCTTGTTTGCCGAAAACCTTGATTTACCCATGTCACAAGCCGGACCTATCTCTACTATAACCATCGCTGTATCTTCATTCATCGGAGTTCTTATTGGCGGTCCTTTATCGGATAAATGGGTACAGAAAAATCTACGTGGACGCGTATATACCGGAGCTATCGGTTTGGGATTGACCATTCCGTCACTACTTCTATTAGGATTCGGACATAATCTGGTAGCAGTAGTAGGTGCCGGACTGCTGTTTGGTATTGGCTATGGAATTTTTGATACTAATAACATGCCTATCCTCTGTCAGTTTGTATCTCACAAACAACGGGCTACTGCCTATGGAGTGATGAATATGATTGGTGTATCTGCCGGTGCTTTCATTACTCACCTTTTAGGACGATGGGGTGATAGCGGCAATTTAGGAGCCGGTTTTGCCATGCTAGCCATCGTGGTGGCTATTGCTCTTGGCGTACAGTTGTATTTCTTACGCCCTAAAACAGACAATATGGAATAACTAAAAACTTTTATATATTATGATTGTTTCCAACTTACAAAATAGTAGCAGAATCGAACCGCTACATCCTTTATTTAAACAATTGTTCGATTATGTAAAGAGTCACGACTTATTGCATACACCATGTGGAAGAATAGAACTGGATGGAGATAACCTGTTTATCAACAACGTTAACCCCACATGCGTGAAAGAATCTGAACAGGTTCTGGAAGTACATCGTGACTACATTGATATACATATCCTCCTGGAAGGGAAAGAACGTATCGGTTGGAAAGCCATTGAAGATGTAAACCAACTGAAACAAGCATATCAGGAAGAAGGTGATTGTGCACTCTATTCAGATGTACCTACAACCTTTGTTGATTTGCTTCCCGGACAATTTGCCATTGTATATCCGGAAGACCCACATGCCCCTGTAATTGGAGAAGGAAAAATAAGAAAACTTATAGCTAAAGTAAAAATCTAAACCAGCAACTGCATTATGAAAAAACTATTATCCTTATGTATCGGAATGCTTTCCATCGGTCTGCACGCTGCTGATACTGTCTTTGTTAAAACCCCACAAGTACCGATATTAATAGAAAGACATGATAATGTCTTGGCTTATCTGCGTCTCGATGCCAAAGAAACAAAGACCCTTGACAATGTCACTATCACCTTTGACAAGAACGTACCTTTGTCACAAATCAAAGCTATTAAATTGTATTATGGAGGAACAGATGCTCCACAAGACAGAGGAAAAAAACGCTTTGCACCCGTAGAATACATTTCCAGCAACAATCCGGGGCAAACCCTTTCTGCTAATCCATCTTATTCTATAAAAAAGGCAGAAATAACACCTAAAACCAATACGCTGACACTGGAAGGAAAACAGAACCTCTTTCCTGGATATAATTTCTTCTGGATCAGTATCGAAATGCAACCAACAGCTTCACTACACACAAAAATCTGTGCAGAAGTAACTCAGGTAAAAGGTGATGGGAAAATTATACCCACAAAAAATACGACAGAACGGAAAGTCGTACAAAGAATGGCAGTAGGAGTTCGCCATGCAGGTGATGACGGTTCAGCAGCTTTCCGTATTCCAGGGCTGGTTACTACAAATAAAGGTACTCTCTTGGGAGTATACGATGTGCGTTACAACAGCAGTGTAGATTTGCAGGAACATATCGACATAGGCCTCAGCCGCAGTACAGACGGAGGAAAAACATGGGAAAAAATGTGTTTACCTCTATCATTCAAAGAATACGGTGGACTTCCTTCAGCTCAGAATGGTGTAGGCGACCCTTCTATCTTGGTAGACACCAAAACCAACACCGTATGGATTGTAGCGGCATGGACACACGGAATGGGTAACCAAAGAGCATGGTGGAGTTCACATCAGGGAATGGACTTGAACCATACCGCTCAATTGGTACTCGCTAAAAGTACAGATGATGGAAAAACATGGTCTGAACCAATCAATATTACCGAACAAGTGAAGCTTCCGGAATGGTATTTCTTATTGCAAGGCCCGGGACGAGGTATCACAATGGAAGATGGTACATTGGTATTCCCCATTCAGTTTATCGACAAGACCCGTATCCCCAATGCAGGGATCATGTATAGCAAAGACCGTGGAGAAACATGGACCATACACCACCATGCACGTACTAATACCACAGAAGCACAAGTGGCAGAGCTTGAGCCGGGCACTTTAATGCTGAACATGAGAGATAACCGAGGAGGAAGCCGGGCCGTTTATACCACACAAGATTTAGGTAAGACTTGGAAGGAACACGAATCATCTCGTACTGCTTTGATAGAACCCGTATGTATGGCCAGTCTGATCAGTGTAAAAGCGAAAGATAATGTATTGGGTAAAGACCTTTTAATTTTCTCCAACCCCAATTCTACAAATGCCCGTAAAGACATGACGATTAAAATCAGCATGGATGGAGGAAACACCTGGAGTCCGGAACATCAGCTTCTGTTAGATGAAGGATACAATTGGGGATATTCCTGCCTGACAATGATAGATAAAGAAACTATCGGTATATTGTATGAAAGCAGTGTAGCTCACATGACTTTCCAAAGCATTAAACTGAAAGATATTATAAAATAATTTATTATATAAAGATTTCAATAAAAAAGGGGATATCAATTATGATATCCCCTTTTTTATTGCTGAATATCAGCATATATAAATAACATTTTTATCATTATACGTATAATCAGAATCACAATAAAAGAAATTCAACTTTATAAACTATCGGTAAAAACAAAAATACAACACAAATAAAATCGGTATTTCATAAAATATTTTATCAAATAATTGTGACATCAAATTTTTATTTCTATATTTGCCACATGTAAATAGACATATTGAAGTGATTTAAAAAGGCCTTAAGTTAACTGAAGAATCATCAATCGCAAACTTTAACCTTATATATGCATGAATTATGAATAGAAAAATGAAGTCAGTCGGTATGTGGCTGTTACTAGGCAGTTTATCTACGGGTATGACATATGCGGACTTATCAAAAAATGAATCTGAAATTGACATTGTACAACAAACTGGTATATGTCAAGGTATTGTGAAAGACGCAACAGGCGAATCTGTCATTGGAGCTTCTGTAATAGTAAAAGGAACTACAAATGGAACAATTACAGACATTGATGGAAACTTCTCTCTATCAAACGTAAAGAAAGGGGATGTTATTGAAATTTCTTTCGTAGGATATATTACACAAACCATAAAATGGGATGGTACTCCGATTAACATCATTCTGAAAGAAGATACCCAAACATTGGAAGAAGTTGTCGTAACCGGATATGGTGGTTCACAGAAACGAGCTGCATTAACTACGGCCATTTCAAAAATGGATGATCAAGTTCTGAAAAATGCTGCTATGAGTAACGCAGGACAGGCTTTACAAGGTTCTGTAACAGGTTTGCGAGTTATCAATACAACAGGACAGCCTGGAGCTGAACCTGATATCACTCTTCGTGGTGGAGCAACAATTACCGGTGGTAATAGTAAAGCATTGATTGTTGTTGATGGTATTATTCGCGAAAGCATGAGTGACATCAACCCTTCAGATATTGAATCTATACAAGTATTGAAAGATGCCGCTTCTACTGCTATCTATGGTGCACGTGCCAACGGAGGTGTTATCCTTGTAGAAACAAAAAGTGGAAAAGCAGGTAAAGCTTCAGTAACTATAAATTTAAACTGGGTGTAAACTTTGCACGTTACGGATATGATTTCTGTAATGCCCACGATTATCTTTACTATAACCGTCTGGGTTATAAACGTTATACAAACAACGTACCGGGAGCAGCAAGCGTAGATACTCAAACTGGATATGGTACACAAAATGACCTTATCGACGTAAAATATCTAACCGATGAAACTTCTCATCTAAGAAATGAAGGTTGGCTAGTTATGGATGACCCATATTATGAAGGTAAACAACTTCTTTATAAGGATTATAGTGGTCAGTTGGATGATGCCGTTTTTGCTAATACAGCCTTGACACAAGATCATTATGTAAATATTACCGGAGGAAATGATAAGGGTACTTACATGGCCAGCATGGGATATTACAATGAAGATGGTCAGATTAAGGGAACTGGGTACAAACGTTTCAACGGCTCTGTAAGCGGTACCTACAAAATTTTCCCATTCTTAAATGTGAAAGCCGGTGCTACCTATACATGGTCACAGCAACCATCATTATGGATTGGTTCTTATGAATTATTCTATCGTACACGCTCACAACGTCCGACATGGAATCCATACAACGAAGATGGTTCGCCTGCATCAGGTTGGGGAACAGGTGATGGTAATCCTGAATATTATCGAGACAAACTGACTAGTGAAGATGGTACACGTAAATCGACATATAACTTTGGTTTCGATTTGGATATTATTCCTAAAAAACTGACATTCAGCGGAAACTCATCGCTTTACCATTATGATTATCAATATGAAACATTCAATAAATCATACCAGCTTCAAACCTCATCTACACCAACTAACACACGTGATGCTAGTGCAAAGATAGAACGCTATACTCAGATTCAGGTCAATGGAACATTGAATTATAAGGATACATTCAAAGACAAGCACAACTTGGATGTAATGGTAGGAAGTGAATATTTCGGTTATAATGAATTTATGATGGAGGCCAAAACTCAGAACTCTCCAACAGATGATATTCCGACTCTAAATGCAGGAGCATCACGTACATCCACCAAGTCTGAAAAAACAGGTTATCGGATTGCATCCGTATTTGGTCGTGTAAACTATAACTATCAAATGAAATATCTGCTTTCATTAGTAGCTCGTTACGACGGTATTTCTCGATTGAAAGACAACCGTTGGGGTTTCTTCCCTGGAGTTTCTGTGGGCTGGAATGTCACAGAAGAAGATTTTTGGAAAGAATCTAAAATTTCAGAAGTAATCAGTAACATCAAACCACGTTTAAGTTATGGAGTAAACGGTAACGTAAATGGTATCGGGAACTTTGATATTTACGGAATTTATAAGCAGATTGGAGCCGGTAATTACGATGGTGCAACTGCATACTACAACTCTTCTTTAATAAATACAGGATTAAGATGGGAACAGAGCCGTTCATTTGAAGCCGGTTTGGACCTAGGATTCTTCAACAACCGGTTAAGCTTCATCTTCGACTATTACAACAGAACAACAGATGATTTGCTAACCGATGTGAACCTGCCCGCATATACTGGTTTCTCAAGTATGAAAACCAACTTGGGAAAATTGCGTAACTCAGGATTTGAAATGGAGGTAAGAGCTAATATTCTATCTAATGCTAAAGGTTTTAACTGGGAAGTTTCTGCTAACTTAACTTCAGTGTCAAACAAGGTTTTAAAATTACCTACAAGTGACAAACCATTTAACCAGATTGATGGTTATGAAGTGGCAGCTGGACTCTACAACCCTGAAACAGGAGAGACTCCGACCAAATGGATTGGCGGCTATAGAGAAGGTGGAAAACTCGGTGACATGGTAGGCTATGTGCAGAATCATATCTTTAGAGATTGGAATGATGTAAAAGCTAACGCCAACATGGTCATTGACGAAGTTGCCAACTTGTATGGACCAGGTATGGCCAATGAAATAAACCCACAGACAGGTGTAACTTATGCTGAATCAAACGGATGGAAACCCATAGAACCAGGAGATGTATGCTGGGAAGACATTAATAAGGATGGAAAGATTAACAGCCTTGACCGTGCTGTAGTTGGTAATATATTCCCTAAAGTAACAGGTGGATTCTCAACGACCTTATCTTATAAGAACTGGTCATTATACGCACGTTTCGACTATGCTTTGGGACACACTATTTACAACGACTTAAAGGCCCGTTCTTTAGGACAGTATCAAGGACAGTTTAATATCATAGATAAAGTTCATGACACATGGAGTGAAACGAATCCAGATACGGATCTTCCAGTCTTCACTTATGCTGACCAGTTGAACAAGAAAAACATTACTCGTTCTAACAATGGTAATACAGCTGTGGATAATAATAGTTCACGTTTCTATGAAAAAGGAGATTATCTGGCACTAAGAGAGATTACCCTCAGCTACTCTTTACCAAAAAAATGGATTGGTAAAGCAGGTATGCAAGATGCATCTGTATATGTAACAGGACAGAATCTATTCTATATTACTGGATATGACGGTGTATCGCCTGAACCAGCTGTATCTACAGTTTACGGACGAGGAATTGATAATGGCCGTTATCCAACTCCTAGAACCTTATTGTTTGGCTTATCTGTAACATTCTGAAAAAACAACAATTATGAAAAAAATATTCAACTATATTATAGCCGGATGCCTGGCAACATCTTTTACTGGTTGCTTGGATATGGAACCTGTTAGTAGTATTACTGATGTAAACTATTGGAAAGATGCGGCTCAATTTGAGGCATTTAATGTGGGACTTCACGGTCTGCTTCGCGAAAGATCTTATACTATTTTCGAATTAGGAGAACCTCGCGCTGATATTTACAATTCCAATCCATTCACTGGGGAAGCTACTCAAGGAGTGGAGAGAATGATTGACAACACTTTAAATGCAGCCAACCCTGTGATTAGTAATTATGGAGATTTCTATGTATTAATTAATCAATTAAACTTGATGATTAGTCATACTGAATCTACTGATTTACTAGATGCAAGTACTAAAAACTATTATCTAGGAGAAGCTTATGGTTTAAGAGCTTATGTATATTTCCATTTGCTACGTTCATGGGGTGATGTAGTACTCCAGTTAGATTATACTAACGGTAACTCCATTGATATAGGTAATCCTAGCAAAGCCGCTTCATCTGCAGCAGATGTAATGACCCAAATCAAAAAAGATATCCAAAGTTCAGAAGATGCCTTTGGTGATGACTATTCTTTCAAATACGGCAAATGCTATTGGTCAAAAGCAGCCACAATGATGCTGAAAGGAGAAGTTTACTTATGGAGCGGAAAACAAATGAATGGCGGAGAAAGTGATTACACTACAGCTAAGAATGCGTTAATGGCAGTAAAAACAGCTGGTGTAGGATTGTTGAACGACTTTAAAAAAGTATTTGCATACGACAATAAAGAAAATGACGAAATCATTTTCGCTATACATAACGGAAGAAACGAATACAGCCTCTGGAATGACCAATATAGATCAACGATGGTCATGAATCAGGCAAATTTTGGTACTTATTACGATGAAAATGGAGCCCTACTCAATGAAACGGAAATGGCAGACATGAGTGGATTAATTCGTTATCAAGTTGAACAAGATTTATACACTCAGTTATTCCGAGAAGGAGATACTAGAAAATCAATTTCCATAAAAGGTATTTATAATAAAGACAATACAAGTGGAACTCTTTCTTTCAACTCACCTATCGCTTATAAATTCCAAGGAGTATTATTGGATGGTGATGCTCAAAGAAGCTGGTTAGATGACTATCCAATCTACAGATATGCAGATTGTCTACTTGCGTTAGCTACAGCCAAGGCTTTCTTAGGAGAGGATATTACTCAAGAAATCAATGAAGTACGTGAACGTGCTTACGGAACTACATACTTCAATGAACATAGAAGCGAAATAGCCTACCCCAATGATAAGGATGCAACCTTCTATGCCAACAATAGATTCGTTGGAAGTGATGATAACCCTATTGAAGCAATTTTGAAAGAAAGAATGAGAGAATTCCTATTCGAAGGAAAACGCTGGTATGATATTCGTCTCATGGGAAATGAGTATGCTACTAAATATTCAAATGCAAATTCAGAACGTCTATTATGGCCTATTGATGAAAATACATTAGGAGAAAATAGTGCATTGAACCAGACTCCTGGATACTAAATCTCATTATTAAAGATTGATAACAAGCCTTAGAATTTTCTCCAAAGAGAATTCTAAGGCTTTATTTTATTTAGAATCCAATTCAAATAAACACTATATGAAAACCTTCTTTTTCGGAATCTATTTCTTTTTTATCACTTTAACAACAGGGCTTTCACAAACCATATATACCCCAAACTGGGAATCTTTGGACAAACGCCCTATTCCAACATGGTTTCAGAATGCTAAATTTGGTATATTTATCCATTGGGGACTATATTCAGTACCAGCATGGTCACCTAAAGGAACTTACGCTGAATGGTATCAATACTGGCTTGATAATAAAACGCTATTTGGTAATGGAGATTTTAAAGGAGACGAAATTTATAACTACCACCAAAAAATCTATGGAAAAGATTTTACCTATATGGATTTTGCCCCATTGTTTAAAGCACAAGATTACAATGCTACAGAATGGGCTGATTTATTTGTTAAATCTGGGGCTAGATATGCAGTATTAACAACCAAACACCATGATGGCTTTGCCTTATGGGATAGCAAAGAAGCATCTTTCCACCATAGACGACCATGGAATAGTATGGAAATAGGTGCACACAGAAATTTGGTAGAAGAATTTGTAAAAGCAATTCGAAAAACCCCTCTTAAAGTAGGTTGTTACTTTTCTTTACGAGAATGGAACAATCCTTTTTACACAACTTCTACAATGCCTATCTATGTGGAACAACACTTATACCACAATTAAAAGACCTTATAACAAAATATAAGCCTGATTTAATTTGGGCCGACGGACCAGATAACTACGACGAAGAAACCTGGAAAACTAAAGAATTCTTTGCATGGTTATATTCTTCCTCCGAAGTAAAAGATAGTGTTGTTATCAATGACCGATGGGCAAAATTCAAAAATGGCAAGCATGGTGACTTTTATACAAGCGAATATAGTTCATCAAATAAAAAATATGACAAGCCTTGGGAAGAATGTAGAGGAATGGGGTTTTCTTTTGGATATAACAAACTTGAAGACATTGAAGATTATGCAGTCCCCCAAGCTTTGATCCACACACTAATAAAAATAGTTAGCCAGGGCGGAAATCTTCTGTTAAACATAGGTCCTACAGCAGAAGGAAAAATACCTCCAATTATGCAAGAACGACTACTTCAAATAGGAGAATGGCTTAAAGTGAATGGAGAAGGCATCTACAATACTCGACCATGGAAAAAGAATTGCCAATGGTCAGAAGGAAAACGTGACTGGAAGTCTGGAGAAAAATATTATGTCAGCGGGAATGCTATTCTAAAACAAACAGTTAACCCTGAACCTGGATATGCTACACAAGAAGTATTTTTTACCTGTAAAGCAAACAATTTATATGCTATCCTAACAAACTATCCTGATAAGATAACATTAAAAGATATTAAATCAACTTCACATACAATCATTAATCTACTTGGTTATCCGGATAAATTAAGATGGGAACAAAAAGGACAAAATCTTATCGTATATTTGCCTCAAATAACATTTTTGAAGATGCCATGTAAATATGCATGGACTTTAAAAATTACCAATATTCAATAGTCTATAACATGAAAAATAACATGAAACTTATTTCCCTTTTCATAGCAACATTCTGTATCTGGTTATCCAGTTGGAGTAACCCAACCTACCCTCTTCTACCCTATCCGCAAAAAATAACTTTTACCGGAAAACAATTAATATTAGATCAAATACATCTTGAAACAACAGAAAGTAGTATATCAAAAGAATGGGAAGACTGGTTACAAGGCAACAAGGCATCCTCAACCTCTGTACAAACCGATAAGATCATTAAAATTAGCATTATAGATAACCTACCTGAAATTCCTATTAATTCAAATGAAGGTTATAAACTAAAAATTACAGAAAAACAAATCTATGTCACAGCGACCTCTTCTACAGGAGTATACAGAGCTTTGCAAACTATACAACAATTGACTTGCAAAAGTAATGAATATCATTTTCTTCCTACCTGTGAGATTATTGACTGGCCTGCTTTTCGCATCAGGGGATTTATGCATGACGTAGGACGTACTTATATCTCCATGGCAGAATTAAAAAAAGAAATCGATTTACTCAGTAAATTTAAAATCAACGTATTCCATTGGCATCTAACTGAAAATCAAGCATGGAGACTGGAAAGTAAGATATATCCCGAGCTCAATGCTCCTGAAAACATGAGTCGTATGCCAGGAAAGTATTACACCCTACAAGAAGCCAAAGATCTTGTGGCTTTCTGCAAGCAACGGCATGTCACATTAATTCCCGAAATTGATATGCCCGGACATAGTGAAGCTTTTGTCAAAACTTTCCAAACTGATATGCAAAGTGAAAAAGGAATGACTATTCTAAAGCAACTCATGGATGAAGTGTGTGAAACATTTGATACACCTTATATACATATTGGTACAGACGAAGTACAATTTATAAACCCACAATTTGTTCCAGAAATGGTAACCTATATTCGACAAAAAGGAAAGAAAGTCATTTCATGGAACCCAGGTTGGCAATATCAAGCAGGCGAAATAGACATGACACAGCTATGGAGTTACCGAGGAAAAGCCCAGTCTGGCATTCCAGCAATCGACAGCCGCTATCATTACATTAATCATTTTGATATTTTTGCTGATTTGGTAGCTTTATACAATAGCCGCATTTATAATCAAAATATGGGAAACGAAGATATTGCAGGAAGTATTTTGGCTATATGGAACGACCGTTATCTCAGCGATGAAAAACAAATCGTTGCAGAAAACAATCTATATGCCAACATGCTGGCTCTAGCAGAACGAAGCTGGAAAGGAGGAGGATATGGGTATTTTGACGACCAGACTAACCTTTTATGGAAAAACGACACAGGAATCTATACTCAGTTTGTTGATTTTGAAAATAGAATGCTTTGGCATAAAGAACATACATTCACAAACGAACCTTTTCCCTATGTTAAACAAACCAATGTAGTATGGCGCATCACAGAGGCATTCCCAAACGAAGGGGATTTGACCCGTTCATTTCCACCAGAAAAGGAAGAAAAAGAAAGCTATTTATATAAAGGAAAAACCTATCAAAGCCGCATCATTTATGGAGCCGGAGTATACTTACGCCATGTATGGGGAGATTTAATTCCTGGGTTCTATACTTCTCCAAAGGAAAATCATACAGCTTATGCTACTACTTGGGTATTTTCTCCTTACGAACAACACGTAGGACTATTCTTGGATTTTCAGAACTACAGTCGTTCCGAAAGTGACCTAGCCCCACAACAAGGAACATGGGACTATAAAAGTAGCCGTGTCTGGCTGAATAATAAAGAACTACTTCCACCTGTTTGGAGGAATACCCATAAAGACCGATCAAACGAAATTCCATTAATGAATGAAAATGCAGCCTCCCGTCCGCCAATACAAGTTACTTTACAAAAAGGATGGAACAAACTCTTCCTCAAGTTACCTGTAGGAAAGTTTAAAACCCCAGAAGTCAGATTGGTAAAATGGATGTTCAATGCTGTCTTTGTATCTCCTGACGGGAAAAAAGAAATAGACAATATTATTTATTCCCCCAATAAAAAATAATTTTAATCTGTTTAATACTATATACTTATGAACAAAATAATATTATTCATCATAGGCTTAGCAGTAAGCCTATCTACTTTCGGACAAACAGAAAGAAAATATTCTACTTATTACTACCAACGAGCTTCATTATTTGAACAACTTCCAACAAGTTCGGATGATATTCTTTTCATCGGAAATAGTATAACCGACGGAGGAGAATGGAGTGAATTATTCCAAAATCCCCATGTCAAAAATAGAGGAATCAGTGGAGATACTACTTGGGGAGTCTATGATAGAATCTCTGTCCTCCTTAAAGGAAAGCCTGCACAAATCTTTCTAATGATTGGAATCAACAACGTTCCTCAAGGAGAATCTCCGAATAATATTGCCTCTGATATACAACAAATCATACAAAAAATAAGAAAAGAGTCACCGTGCACAGAAGTCTTGATACAAAGTGTATTACCTGTTACCACAAAATACAACATGTTTCAAGAACATACCTCCCATTGGCAAGAAATCCCTGACATTAATCAGGCTATTTTTAATATTTGCCAAAAAGAAAATGTGAAATATATTGATCTTTTCACTCACTTTGTAGATGATAATGGACAAATGAAACCAGAATATACCAATGACGGACTACACCTTTTAGGAAAAGGTTACATGTTATGGAAAGAAATAATTACCCCTTATCTAAAAAAATAAAATGAAACAATCTATCTTAATTTCACTAGTATGGCTGTTTGCCTTTTTGCGGCAACCGATACAAGCTACAGAAACAATAAAAGTCGCTTGTGTAGGAAACAGTATCACATATGGCACCGGCATCACAAACCGTGATGCAGACTCTTATCCTGCACAATTACAGAAGCTACTGGGAAAGAAATATTCTGTGGGTAATTTTGGAAAGCCAGGCGCCACTCTACTAGCACATGGACATCGTCCTTATATGCAACAAGAGGAATATCAAAAAGCTCTTGATTTTTCTGGAGATATTGTAGTCATTCACCTTGGTATCAATGACACAGATCCAAGAAACTGGCCTAACTACAGAGATGAGTTCGTTCATGATTATTTGAAGCTAATAGAGTCTTTTAAAAAAGTCAATCCTCAATGCCGCATTCTATTGGCATACATTACCCCAATAGCTGACCGACATCCTCGTTTTATCTCAGGTACCCAACAATGGCATGAAGAAATTCAAGAAGCAATTAAAGTCGTTGCACAAATAAGTCAGGCAGAGCTCATAGATTTCCATACCCCATTATACCCTTACCCTCTTTTATTGCCTGATGCCATTCATCCTAATGAAGAAGGAGCACATATTTTGGCTCAGACAGCATACTCAGCTATCACTGGCGATTATGGAGGGCTTAAACTACCGATTCTCTATACTGATTATATGGTATTACAACGTAATACCCCACTACGTATTCATGGCACAGCTAATACGAAAACTCCTGTCACAGTAAGTATTGACGGACAAAAGAAAAAAACCATTACTGATAAAAACGGTAAATGGGAAGTAATCTTAGATCCGATCAAGGCTGGAGATAACTATGAACTTTCCATACAAACTCCACAGCAATCACATACTTTTCATCACGTAGCAGCAGGAGAAGTATGGCTATGCTCTGGCCAATCTAACATGCAGTTCATGTTGCAACAAACCCAAGATGGCCCTACAGCTGCATCCCAAGCACACAACTCTCAAATTCGTTTATTTCATATGAAAGGGAAATGGGAGACCAATGCTTCAGAATGGCCTACAAATGCTATTGATTCTGTTAATCACTTACTATATTACCAGACTACTTCATGGAAAGAATGTACCCCCAATACCGCTGCAACTTTCTCTGCTGTAGCATACTATTTCGGAAAAATGTTACAAGACAGTTTAAAAGTCCCTGTAGGACTAATCTGCAACGCTGTAGGAGGATCTACCACTGAATCCTGGTTGATCGTCATTCATTAGAAAAGTATTTTCCTGCAATACTGAAAGACTGGACTAACAACGACTTTATCCAGGGCTGGGCTAGAGAAAGAGCCTTATTAAATTTAAAACAAAGTACAAATACATTCAAACGACACCCGTATGAACCTTGTTATTTATACGAAGCCGGCATACTTCCTCTACAACAATATCCTCTCAAAGGGATAATCTGGTATCAGGGAGAATCGAATGCTCACAATATGGAAGCCCATTATAGATTATTCAAGCTTCTAGTTAATGGATGGAGAGACAACTGGAATAACCCTGACATGCCTTTTTATTTTGTACAACTTTCAAGCCTAAACCGTCCCTCATGGACCTGGTTTCGAGATAGCCAACGACGCTTAATGAATGAATTACCCCATACTGGTATGGCCGTCTCCTCCGATAAAGGTGATTCACTGGATGTACACCCTAAAGATAAACGTCCTATTGGAGAGCGTTTAGCTAGATGGGCATTAAATCAAACTTATCATTATTCTTTACTCCCATCCGGTCCTCTTTATAAAAAAGCAATAAGTAAAAATAATGAAGTTATTATAGAATTTGATTATGCAGAAGGATTACACAGTTCTGACGGAAATCCTCTTACCGGTTTTGAATTAGCCGAACACGAAGGAAAGTATTTCCCTGCCCAAGCTATAATTGAAGGGAATAAAATTAAGGTTTATACTAATCAGGTAAAGAACCCCCAATATATACGTTATGGATGGCGTCCTTTTACACGAGCAAACTTAGTCAACAAAGACCAACTTCCTGCATCTTCATTCCGAGATAACATTCAATAGGTAAACATTACATGAGGCTGTCTCAACATGTACTGCACCCCAAAAGTTAGACACAAAACTTTTGGGGTGTTTTTTATGAAGTACAGTTACGAACAAAGGCTTATTATCGTTAGCCGGGTAAAACAAGGAGAGTTAATAGCTCATTTGTCAAAGGA